>Ga0233444_10004606_pt1 | contig 13112 bp, 10 predicted proteins | sample SI_124_October20_6_FD_182792 | JGI IMG/M metagenome (GOLD analysis project Ga0233444, IMG submission 182792) | Seawater microbial communities from Saanich Inlet, British Columbia, Canada - SI_124_October2016_10_MG | ecosystem: Environmental > Aquatic > Marine > Inlet | place: Canada: British...
AACCTGATATCTCTGACCCAATAGTCTCAGCATTACTCGAAACAGGTGCCACACAAGTTAATGATATTATCAAAGACTTGGAAGCTGGCCGGAATCCTTCTAGTCTTGAGGATTACACAGCCCAGGTTGAACATTATTTCGATACACTTCATACCCTACGTTTCAACGACGACCAAATTGAAGAAGCCGATACCGAAACTAACACCAGCGGCCTATTCAGCATTCCAGAAACAGATGACGACCTACTGGAAGCGTTTACTGAGGAATGCGCTGAATTACTAGAGTCTAGTGGTGCAGCCATAAAACAATGGCAGCAAGATCCTAGTGATAATGAAGCCTCACTGCAGTTACAGCGTGACCTTCACACCTTAAAGGGCGGTTCGCGTCTAACCGCAATTACGCCCATTGCAGATCTGACACACCGCACTGAGTCGCTCGCAATCATGGCCAGCAACAATCAATGTGACACAAATGAGGCCTTCTTTAATTTGCTACAACGTTGCCAAGATCGCCTCGCTGATATGCAAGATCAACTCAGCCAGCGAAGTAACATCATGTCTGCTAGCGATCTTGTTACTGAAATAGATCAATTCAGTGGCAAGTCAGATCCTGATGCACCCGAGATTGACGTTACCCAACTCATCCCGACCATCAGCTTACCGACAGAAGCGGAACAAACAGCGTCCACAACCAAACCGGCAACTAGTAATAATAAGCAAGTCCGCGTAAAAGCAGAGTTACTCGACTTCCTCACCAACTTCGCCGGTGAGGTCAATATTTCTCGAGATCGCGTAAGCCAGCAAAATACGGCCATGCGCCAAGAATTAAGTGAAATGGAATCAACAGTCGAGCGACTACAAGAACAGTTACGTAAGCTAGAAATGGAAACTGAAGCACAAATTCTATTCCGTTATGAAGACAACGCTAGTCAAGGACGTTCAGAATTTGACCCACTTGAGCTCGACCGCTTCTCGCAGATGCAACAGCTCTCACGTGGGCTAACGGAAAGTGTCACTGATTTGCATGACATCACTCGCTCCATCGAGGGTCTTGTTCGTGAGTCAGACACCATTTTAGTCCAACAATCTCGTCTCAGTACAGACTTACAACAAGGTCTAATGAACACCCGTTTATTACCTTTCAATGGCTTAGTCCCTCGCTTTGAACGCATTGTCCGCCAGACCAATGATGAACTCGGTAAAAAATCTGAATTAATCGTTTATGGCGCAGATAGAGAACTTGATCGAACGATTTTAGATCATATCGTCGCACCCATTGAACATATCCTGCGTAATGCTATTTCACATGGTATCGAAAATGAGGATGAACGTAAGAAGGCAGGGAAAGAAGGTGTCGCCACGCTCACATTAACCATCACTCGAGATGGCTCAGAGATACTCATTACTCTCTCTGATGATGGCAAAGGTATTGATGTCGAAAAAATTCGTGAAAAAGCCTTGGCCAAAGATTTAATCAGCCCAGATAAAATGCCAAGCGATGATGAGCTCATCCAACTGATATTTCACTCTGGATTCAGTACTGCTGACGACGTATCACAACTCGCTGGACGTGGTGTTGGTATGGATGTCGTCAATAGTGAAATCAGAACCCTTAAAGGGCGATTATCAATCCAATCGGTTCCGGGACAAGGTTCGAGTTTTAACATTCGCTTACCTCTTACTTTATCTGTCATGCAAGCGTTACTCATTGGTTGTGCAGAAGATCAATATGCAATCCCACTCGCTTCAGTTCATGCTGGTGAGCGTATATCGGTAAAAGAAGTCAAAAATCTACTTGCCCAAGGCGATGATGCCAAATATGAGTTCAACGGTATTAACTATAAATTTATGGCACTTGCCAGCTTACTCAATCAGCCCTTTAGGCTTCAAGATGAACATGCGCCACAACTTCCCCTTCTACTATTTAATTCGGGCGAGGTACAAGTTGCGCTCGTTGTCGACTCTATAAATAACAGCCGTGAAATTGTCTTAAAATCGGTGGGTGATCAGCTCGGACACATTGCAGCCATCAATGGTGCGACTATCTTAGGTGACGGTCAAGTTGTCTTTGTTTTGGATATTCCAACCTTAGTTAATACTGTAGATAAGACTATTGCCTCAGATAATTTACTCAATAGTGCTATTTCAACATTAGAATCTATTCGGAACCGCTTACCACTCGCCATGGTTGTCGATGACTCAATCACCATGCGTAAGGCCTCAGGTAACTTATTAAAACGCCATGGTTTCGAAGTCATTACCGCACGCGATGGGATTGATGCTGTTGCCTTACTCAATGAGCAAATACCAGATGTGATTTTATTAGATGTTGAAATGCCACGAATGGATGGGTTTGAATTTGCGACATTGGTCAGAAATGATGAACAGTTTAGTCATATCCCAATCATCATGATTACATCACGTACAGGTGATAAGCACCGAAATCGCGCCCGTAATATTGGTGTTAATGCCTATCTCGGCAAGCCATACCAAGAAGGTGAGTTAGTTGATAACTTACAAAACTTACTGGGTGCAAAATACCCGGATCATGATTAAATAAAGCGCATAAACCAGGAAACACTAATGGCTGAACTTTCTACTGACTTTATTCCTTGTATGCTTCTTCCGCTCCAACAGCATTATTTGTTGTTGCCGAATACTACTATCGCAGAAGTCATCCCTATGCCTAGAATAACGCTAGCGGACGATAAGCCTAGCTACTATCGAGGTCAATACCAATGGGCTTCACACAAAATAACAATCCTAGATCTCGAAAATTTAGTGGAAAATGAAGAAGGGCATAGTGATGAGGCCAACAAACTTTGCATCATTTACAGTATTAACTCCGACACCAAATTACAAGCTTATGCCCTGCCATGTCACGGTGCTCCGCAACTTATTCACCTTAATGAAACAGCCCTAAAATTAGTCGACGATGACGAGAAAACATCAGAGTTTTTACATTGCCGCACACATATCGGTAATAAAATCGCCTATATTCCAAATCTTGATAAACTGGAAGAGCTCGTTCTAGAACACCGTTAAAAACACAAATTAGCCATTCATCAGAGGCATTTTAGTTTATGATGTCGCCATGGTTTTTTTTAACAAATTACTGCTTTGCAGCTTTGCCCTCATTGTCCCTTTAATCAGCCATGCTGCTGACAATAAAACACTTGAACAACAACGCACGCAATTTCAGCTCGCACTCAAGGCGCTACAAAATGAGCAGCTAGATCAATTTCATAGCCATAAAAAGAAACTTAACACTTATCCTTTAAAAAACTACCTCGAATATCGCTACCTCCGGGCATACATAGACACGCTAAATCCTAATCATATTGCCAAATTCATTAAGCAAAACCGTCATAGCTTTTATGCCAATAGATTACGAGACTCATGGCTAAACAATCTCGCTAAAAACAAACAATGGCCACAGTATCTTAAGCACTATCAAGCCCCTCAAAGCCCTAGGCACCAGTGTACGAGGTTAAATGCCCTCATTAATACTGGCAAACAACAACAAGCTCTTAAGGACACCCCGGCGCTCTGGCTAGTAGGTCAATCCCAACACAAAAACTGCGATGCCGCATTTAGATTCTTTGAAAGTAAAGGACAATTAACGGACGAATTACGCTGGCAAAGGATACAACTCGCCATCGATCGGCAACAATTCTCTCTGGCTAGTTACCTCGTTAAATCAGTCGAGCATCCAACCGCCGGGGAAAAGCTGATTTCTCGTTGGCAGCGTATGCATAAAAACCCACTCAGTCAGCTCCAACTCATGCCGGCAGCAACAAGTAAAGGACTACCCAAATTCATCAGTGCTCAGACACAAAATAAGGCACTTATTGAATATGGCTTAACCCGCTTAGCTCGAAAATCGACTGAAAAAGCATTTTCTCAATGGCAAAGGCTAAAGCATAATTACACTTTTAGCCTAGTGGAACAGCATGCGATTCAAGGCAACATTGCCAACCGTGCAGCGCTCAATAGACAAGACAAAACACTATTGTTTTATGGAGATACACCGCACCAACATTGGCGGGCTAGAGCGGCATTATGGCAACAGGACTGGCCAGCAACACAAAAAGCCATTCGCAGCCTTAATCTAGAAGAACAAAATACCACGCGTTGGCAGTATTGGCTTGCCCGTAGTTACGCAGCACAAGGCCAGCAACATAAAGCGGATCAGATTTATCATAAACTGATGTTTCAACGGGATTATTACGGCTTTTTATCTGCTGATAAATTAGGTAAAGACTACCACGTGAATCACCAATCACTGACTTTTAGCCAACAGCAATTGGATGCTTTTTCCAATCGTCTAGAAATTCAACAGCTGCATGAGTTTTACGTTCTCAGCTTGAATACTGAGGCACGTCAACAAGCCTACTATCTACAGAACACATTACCAAAGCGAGATTTAGAAATGCTGGCTGTCCTGACACATAGTTGGGGTTGGCATAACCAAACTATTGCACTTCTCGGCAAGGCAAAATCATGGGACGACCTCAACTTACGTTTCCCCGTCGTCTATGAACAAAGTCTGATTCAAGCAGGCAACGTCACCAAACTAGATCCGTCCTGGCTACTCGGTGTTGCAAGACAAGAAAGCGCCTTTAATGTCAAAGCCCGCTCGCGTGTCGGCGCCCGCGGACTCATGCAACTAATGCCTAAGACGGCGAGATCAATCGCCAAACGCATCAAAGCCCCACTCAAAAATTTATCAGAACTCATCAACCCAACACGTAATATTCAATTAGGTAGTGCTTACTTACGCCAAGTCTATGGCGATAATCAAAGTAACCCTGTTCTCGCCACTGCATCATACAATGCAGGGCCACATCGAGTCTCACGCTGGTTACCTAAGAAAACCTTACCAGCCGATATATGGATAGAAAATATCCCTTTTAACGAAACCAGAAAATACACAGCCAACGTCATCACTTACGCTGCTATTTTTGATCACCAGCGTAAACAAGATATTACCCCTTTACATAAACGTATGCCTGCAGTCCGTCCTAAAAAGCCGTAAACTAACCTTTATGGAAACCTATCTTGTCGGCGGCAGTGTCCGCGATCATTTGCTTGGCCTTCCGATAAAAGATCGGGATTGGGTCGTGGTCGGTGCAAGCCCTGAGGAAATGATTAACCACGGGTATCGTTCTGTAGGCAAAGATTTTCCTGTCTTTTTGCACCCTGACACCAATGAAGAATACGCCCTCGCCCGTACAGAACGAAAAACGGCACCAGGCTATAAAGGCTTTGCTGTTCATGCCGCCCCAGACGTTACCTTAGAACAAGATCTCGTACGCCGTGACTTAACTATCAATGCCATCGCACAAGATAGCAACGGCAAATTAATCGACCCATGCAATGGCCAACAAGACCTCAAAAACAAAACCCTTCGCCATGTCTCATCTGCCTTCACAGAAGATCCTGTCAGAGTTTTACGAATCGCACGCTTTGCTGCCCGCTTCAATTTCACAATTGCCGATGAAACCAAAACACTCATCCAGCAGATGATTGATGCAAAAGAGCTTGAGCACCTTGTCCCCGAGCGTGTTTGGCAAGAATTGGCTAAAGCCCTACAAACTAAACAACCCTCTGTCTTTTTCACTTCACTGCGTGAGGCTGGCGCCTTAAAAGCACTATTCCCGGAAGTCGATCGCCTTTTTGGTGTCCCGCAAGTGCCAAAATGGCACCCCGAAGTCGATACCGGTATTCATGTCATGATGGTCATTGACCAAGCAGCACGTCTGAGCAACGACATCGCCGTCATTTTCGCCGCACTCTGTCATGATTTAGGAAAAGGCACAACACCACGGGACATACTGCCACAACATATTGGCCACGAAGAACGTAGTATCAAACTGACCGAACAACTCTGCCAACGTATTCGTGCACCTAAAGATATCCATACCTTGGCTGTAAAAGTGGCTGAATATCACACCCATATGCACTTATTAATGGAGTTAAAACCAAAAACCATCCTAAAAGTTATTACTGCTTTAGATGCCTTCAGAAAGCCACGCCAGTTTGAACAATATTGTCTCGCTAGCGAAGCTGATTTCCGCGGTCGACCAGGGTATGAAAATGCAGAGATGCCCAATGTGGGCATCTTCAAGCAATGTTATGAAGCCAGTAAAGCTGTAGATGTCAAAGCCATTGTCTCGCAAGGCATAGAAGGCAAAGCTATTTCAGAAGCTTTAAATAAACAACGTATACATGCAATCGACCAAGTGATGAAAAAAGTGAAACAAGACCATAAAAACTAAACAAAGTCGATAATAAATCCAGTAAACTCGTCGTACCTAAAACACCTTATTAAAAATAAATATAGGACTCCACCCCATATGAGTAGTGCAATTTCCGCTAACTGGACCAGCGTCAATGCTGCTTGCCAACCGCTAGTCGACCAACTTGTCGCTGATGCACAAGCCTTACAACTAGAAATCAGCACCTTAAGTAATGGTACCCGTATCATCGATGCAGGTATCAACTGTACCGGCGGGCTAGAAGCAGGTCGTTTAATTGGCGAAATTTGCATGGGTGGTCTTGGCACAGCAACTCTGGGCACGAACAGTGGATTTGATAATTGGCCATGGTCAGTCAATGTTCATGCTAAAACACCAGTACTCAGTTGCCTTGGAAGCCAATATGCTGGTTGGAGCTTAAGTCATAAAACAGAACAAAATAAATTTTTTGCTTTGGGTTCAGGCCCAGGCCGGGCATTAGCAGGTAAAGAAGAAGTCCTCAAAGAATTCGGCTATAAAGATAGCGCAGACAGCACCTCTATTGTCTTAGAAGTTGATCAATTTCCGCCTATAGAAGTCGCTGAGAAAGTAGCCAAAGATTGTGGAATAGCGACTGACAAACTGACTTTTATCTTGACACCAACATCAAGTTTAGCAGGCGTCATGCAAATCGCCATTCGTGTCTTAGAAGTCGCGATGCACAAAGCCCACACGCTACATTTCCCCATGGATAAAATTATTGATGGGTTTGGTGTTACCCCTGTCGCGCCACCAGGGGGAGACTTTATGACGGGTATGGGCCGCACCAATGACGCCATCTTATATGGTGGCCTCGTTCACCTTTTTGTCCAGTCAACTGATGACGAAGCAAAAGACTTAGCTGAAAAAATGCCGAGTAACACATCTTCAGATTATGGCCGCCCTTTTGCCGAGACATTCAAATCTTATGAATATGATTTCTTCAAAATAGATCCCATGTTATTCAGTCCCGCTAAAGTTATTATTACCAATACTAACACTGGCAATAGCTATACAGCAGGTGAACTAAATCAAGCCATGTTAACAGCTTCGTTTGGTTTATAACGACACAATAACGACGCTATGGCATCACCTAATATCGTCATCTTTAATGACACTCATGGCTGGCATAGCAGGCAGTTAGTCGATGCCCTGGCACGATACGACATTAAATGTACTTTAGCTGATTTAGCCGACTGTACTATTGATCTGGATACGCCAAATGGCTTAGTCATACCAGGACTAAACGGCACCTTACCGGATGGCGTAATCGTCCGCGGTATTGCACCTGGCACATTAGAACAAATTACACTTAGGATGGATATCCTCCATACACTTGCTGAATTGAATGTGCCAGTTCTTAATACCGCCAAAGCCATCGAACATACCGTCGATAAAGCGCGTACCTCACTCCGCCTCCACCTTGCCGGCATCAACACACCTAAAACATGGGCCTGTGAAAATAACAGTAAAGCCCGCAGCATTGCCGAAAAGCAGTTTACACAAGGCCATACCCTCGTTTTAAAACCGCTATTTGGTTGCCAAGGTAAAGGCATTGAAAAGATCACCACACTGGCCGAGTTTGAACAACAGACACCGGTTGGTGATGCTTTCTATTTACAACAATACATAGAACCCTTTATCCCCAACCAATGGCAGGACTGGCGGCTCATGGTCATCGATGGCCAAGTCATCGCAGCCATGTCACGCCACTCAAAACATTGGATAACAAATTTTGCCCAAGGTGCAGATTGCCTCGCTACCACAATCAATGACGACATGACAGCCTTAGCCATTAACGCGACAAGAGCGGTTGATGCCGCCTATGCTGGTGTCGACATCATTCGCACACAGGATGGTGACTACACTGTCTTAGAGGTCAATAGCGTGCCAGCATGGAAAGGCTTGCACCAAGCGACAGGTATTGATATTGCCGATCAATTGGCTCAAGCCATAGTCCGACGCATCACACCATCAAATATCACAGAACATGCTCAACACTAAACAAATAGAAAATGCCGTTACCTGGGCCTGCATACAAGAAGTTTCCGCACCTAAACCAGGAAATGTAAATTGTTTTAGTGATGGCCATAATATGTCGATAAAAAATTTTATTGACAGCGCCCATGCCATTGCACCCGTTTTAGCTCGACAAAACCTAACAATTGGCGAAATGATTCTAAGTGCTGTAAAAGCAACACGGACTGTTGTCGATTGTAATACCAACCTGGGTATCATTTTATTATTCGCCCCTTTATGCAAAGCCATCATGCGCAGCAACTCTTTTGATGGACTGCCTTCAGCATTACATGACACGCTTAATGAGCTAACTCTTACTGACGCTGAATTAACCTATCAGGCCATACAATTAGCAGAGCCAGGCGGCTTAGGGAAAAGCCCTGATCAAGATATATACTCCGCCCCTACCGTCACACTAAAACAGGCAATGGAATTAGCAAAAAATCACGATTCCATCGCAGCACAGTATGCCAACGATTACCATGATATTTTTGAGCTGGGTCTAACAAATTTGACATTGTCAATTAATTGTGGGGAAAGTGTTGAATGGGCTATCGCTTTCGCGTATCTTAAGCTCCTATCAGCAACGCCAGATAGTTTGATACAACGCAAACAGGGTTTGGCATGTGCAACTATAGTGATGACCAAGTCAAAAAAGATGTTAAAAAAGATGAATGGAAACAGTAATCTGAGCCAATTTGAGACAGACATCACCCTATGGGATAAAGAATTAAAGCAGAATGCAATCAACCCTGGAACAACTGCAGATATGGCCGCCGCAAGCTTGCTAATCTACGCATTTTCTCAGGTGCATGTTTAAACCGAATTTCAGCCATCATGGCGCTTCTAAAAAAGGCCATGGTACTGAGCAGGGCATACGTTCCTTTAATACGTATAACCTCAGCACTCAGTGTGAGTGATGAGTTAATTGAGAATTTTTAATAATTTTTTGGAACAGGACAAAATAATATGCCAGTTATCGATCGTGTACTTGTAGGGGAATCTCTTGTCATTGAAGATGGAGATCTAGACAACGTTGCTCACATTGACTTACTTATGGGCCCTCGTGGTTCAGCAGCAGAAGATGCTTTCTGTCGCACTATGACAGACCAAAAAGCAGGTGTTAACGGCTTACTAGCTGTAGTAGCACCTAACCTAATGGTTAAGCCTGCAACTGTCATGTTCAACAAAGTAACTATCAAAAACATGAAACAAGCTGTTCAGATGTTCGGCCCAGCCCAACGTGGTGTTGCGATGGCTGTTGCTGAATGTGTTGAAGATGGCACAATTCCTATGGCTGAAGCTGATGATTGTTTCATCTGTGTTGGTGTTTTCATTTCTCCAACCGCAGATAACGATCAAAAAATTCAAGATTGGAACTACCGCGCAACGAAAGAATCAATCAAACGTGCAGTAGCCCGTGAGCCAAAAGCGGCTGACGTTGTTGCACAATACAAAGCGTCAGAACATCCTTTCGCAGCCAGTTAAGTAACAGCCCTATTCAATCACCCTGCCTTATCATAGGTAGGGTGATTAATATTGTTTTAACATCTCGCGCGTAATCTTACCTTGGTGTAAAGCGCTAGCGATTAACACTTTTTTTGTGCCTGCTTCTGCCAGCGACACCAAATCTCCATGACCTCTCACACCACCAGCGGCAATTAGTTGCACGTCTCGTTTTCTCGAATGAATATCTGCGATTAAATCAAAATCTGGTCCCAATTCAATACCAACCCGATCCAAATTCATTACAATAACCTCTCCCGGCCATAGGTCAACTTGCTGCAATATTTTTTTATTTCCTAAAAACTGATTCTGTTTAAAATCCAAAGATAAAACGCATTGATCAATATCTGAAAGCAATGTTCTGACTTGTAAACTTTCACTCCCCAACACCATCACTAAGCGCTCTGAAGCTTCAAACTGCTTCATATCAAGCCGATTCCGAATACCTGCGTCAAGCCAAAAAACAGTATCAGAAAATTCCTCAAGACACTGCCGGTATAAGGCCATATCAATCTTCTGCCCAGATATCGCATCTAAATCGGCAATATAAATCGTCTTAAAAGGAAAAAAAGCCAATATATCTGCCACAACGGCTAATAAATCTGTTCCCTCTGTCAGCATAGATTCAATAGGTTGGTAGGCTGTACGAATTCCCGCTTTCGCATGCACAACAATTCCCCCCATCAAATCAATGACCGGTATAATCTCCACTCAACCTCCTCGATTCAACCTGATGAAATTATTTGTCTACGAACATATCACAAGCGGTGCTTTAGCAGATCAGAACTTAACTGTTAGCCTTGCAAACGAAGGCAACAAAATGCTGCTCTCAGCCTTGCAAGACTGCCATGAAACCGAACGCTGCACGCTCACCACGATCAGGGACGACCGACTTAGCCCACTCGACTTATTCGAACAAAACCCACAATATCATCACCATCAAGTCACAACATTAACTGATTATCATCATGCCTGGATACAATGCCTAGCGGAATGCGAAGCTATCCTTATTATCGCGCCTGAAACCGACAATATCTTAGCGACATTACAACAGTCAGCACTTGATGCAGGAAAAATCCTCTTTGGCAGTCATCCTTCGGCAATATGGCCAACCACTAACAAACTAGAATGTTATCAACATTTGTTGGAATCAAATATCTCGACGATACCGACCTATCTCGCATCCGAATGGTTAAAAGAAGAGCACTACAACCAATCCGGCTATATTCTCAAACCCATTGACGGTGCAGGCTGTATCGAAACCTATTTGTTCAAAACTGCCGCTGAATTGAAAGTCCATCTAGCAACAAGAGATTCATCAGAGCTAAATCGCCAAGTGATACAGCCTTTTTATCAAGGAACAGACCTGAGTTTTTGTTTGTTAGCATCGCATAATGCAATTGAGATACTTTCCATCAATTTGCAGCACATCACCCAAAAATACGGACAATTTAATTTATCAGCTTGTACTGTCAATATTAACAATAAAGCGCTACCTACGTTGTCTCAAGCAGATCAAATAGCACAACAAATAAAAACGGCCTTCCCCGGTTTATTTGGATTTATTGGCCTCGATCTTATCCATAACGACAATGATTTATATATCGTCGATATTAACCCGCGCTTAACCACAAGCTATATTGGCTTAAAAGCAGCTTTAAACCTTAACCCTATGGCGCGTTTATTTGACATAATAGAACATAAAAAAATGCCCTTATCGCCAATAACGTATCGGAAAACAATCGAAGTCATGCTATGACACAAGCTATTATCACTGGCTGGGATATTGGTGGCGCTCACCTTAAAGTTGCACAATGCACACAGCAAGGTGAACTACTCCATGCCCTCGAAGTCCCTTGTCCGCTCTGGCAAGGCATTGAGGAATTGAGCAAAGCCGTTAAAAAAATTCAAAAAAAACTCATCGGCCCTACATCCATCAATGCCATCACAATGACAGGTGAACTCGTCGATATTTTTACAGACCGCCAATCAGGCGTCGACGAAATTATAACTAACATTCAGCCTTTTTTGTCAGAAGGTAGCTGCCATATCTATGCGGGTGAACAAGCATGGCTAAGTCCAAGTGAAGCAAAAAAACAATGGCAACAAGTCGCATCTCGCAATTGGCAAGCCAGCGTATCCTATACCGCTCAAACTATTGAGCAAGGACTTTTCATTGATGTTGGTAGTACCACCAGCGATATCATCGCCATTAACAATCATCAAGCTCAACCAACTGCTTTTAACGACTTCGAACGTCAAGCCATCAGTGAATTACATTATGCAGGTGTAATCAGAACACCGCTTATTGCAATTGCCCATACAGCCCCCTTCGATAATAAAACTATCCGGCTTGCCGCAGAAGTCTTCGCAACCAGCGGTGACTGCTGGTGCATACTTGGCCAACTTAACCCATCAGCGGTTCAAGATAATACTTCTGACGGTCAAACATGGCAGAAATCAGACTGCATCCGTCGTCTTGCCCGCTTATTAGGGACCGATGCCTATGAATTCCCTGAACAACAATGGGAGCAACTAGCCCAGTGGTTCGCCCAACAACAAATAATGCAGCTACAACAAGCTTGTCAAACCGTATTGGCTAATCACACGACCATTTCGCAAAAAGCGCCATTAATCGGTGCCGGCATTGGCCGCTTTATGGTTCAGCACTGTGCCAAACAGCTTGGCAAAGACTATATCGACTTCAGTAGCCTGACAAATCCGAGCTCACCACAAGCTGCTGATAATGCACCTGCTGCAGCAATCGCTCTTCTAGCCAGCCAGCAGTTATCGTAAACTAGCTATATGCCAGAAAATAACCCACCATTATGTGAGCCCTTACTTTATAAAGCCGACTCCAGCTATTATTTCGAACGTATTCGTCACTTACCCTGGCCAGTGTTTTTTGACAGCACACACAATACTTCACAAGATAATCGCTACGACATTATCGCCGCCGCCCCTTTTAAGACCCTCACAACCAAAGGGACACAAACTTTAATAGAAACACAAGCAACAAAAGAAACACTTGATGGCGACCCATTCCATCTTATACAGCAACAACTAGATCAACACCCTCCTCAAGCAGCCTCCAAACTGCCTTTCTGTGGTGGTGCCATCGGCCTTTTTACCTATGACCTCGGTCGACAGATAGAAAAGCTACCAAATATCGCTAGCGATAATGAAGAGATACCCGAAATGCTCGTGGGTATTTATGACTGGGCAATTATAACCGATCACTATCTAAAACAATGCTTCTTAGCCAGTTTCAAACTCGATAAATCAACAGAACAGCAATGGGATGGCCTTC
>Ga0233444_10004622_pt1 | contig 13100 bp, 13 predicted proteins | sample SI_124_October20_6_FD_182792 | JGI IMG/M metagenome (GOLD analysis project Ga0233444, IMG submission 182792) | Seawater microbial communities from Saanich Inlet, British Columbia, Canada - SI_124_October2016_10_MG | ecosystem: Environmental > Aquatic > Marine > Inlet | place: Canada: British...
AGTTCTATCCGCTTTAGAAGCAAATGCAGAAGCATACGCAATGGAGAAGTTCATGGATACAGGTCGTAAGTCTTATCCTGCAAACCCATTTGATGGTTCAAGTGTTGATGGATACAAAACAACAGCAGAACTTGCAGCGAGATCGGGTAATACAACACTAGATTCTGGTGAATGGACATACACAGCATCTTCAGGTTTAATTACTCACAAACGTAATGATGACTCTGTATGGTCTTGGACTTATACCAGCACGAATGATGCTACAGGTCAAGCGGATGATAGAGGTTCTTTTGGAGCCCGTAGTACTTCATCTGTAAGTAATGCAGACGGCTAATAATCTAGCTTTACTAATATAGTCTTAAAAGGCTCTAGTGCTTCTGGTATTAGAGCCTTTTTTTTATCGAAGCCTGACTGAATTAGTCGGGTTTTTTTTTAATATATTGTTACACCTCTTGTATCTATACGATACAGTTGTACGATATTGGTACATTTGAGTCTCTCTTAAAAAAGTCTCTTTAAATACGCTTACGAGGTCTTTTATTTTTTTTTTATGAAATTGTTTAGTTTGGCACAGTAGTTGTATTATTGTAGTGTGAAGATAAATTTTTTAAATAAGATGAGCGAAATAAAATCCAACAATAAAGGATTTACTGTTTTAGAATTGATTATGGTTACAATCATAATTGGTATTCTAGTCGCAACAGCAGCCCCAAGATTTATGGGGACTGTAGATAGAGCAGAATCTGCAGTTGAAGACGCTGTTTTAGATGCTCTTCTGTCAAATGCAGAGTCATATGCAATGGAAACATTTATGGAGACAGGTCGCAAGTCTTATCCTTATAATCCATTTCTTGGAGCTACGGTAGACGGTTATGTTGGTAATTGCTGTGAAGCTCAAGTATCTGGAGACTGGTCTTATAAAGATGGATATATCATGCACATTCGTGGCGATGATTCAAAATGGAGATGGTCTTATACAAGTGCAAACATAGAATCAGGTCAAGCGGATGATAGAGGTGCATTTGGTAGTCGTGCAGCTGTAAGTAATGTAGATTAATTATTAAAATAGTTATTTAGATTAGGCTCTGATGCTTTTAGTATTAGAGCCTTTTTTTTAGCTCAGCTTTAAGTTGAGATTTTTATTAATTGTTACACTCTCTGTCTCTAAATGATACATTTGTATGATATTGTTACAAGCATAGAACTCGTAAAAGAAGTCCGCAAATAGCTCTATAGGTTCATTTTTCTTTTTTAGTAAAAAAGATATAGTTTGGCACAGAAGTTGTATAATAGAGGTGTATTACAAAATAACTAGGAAATAAGATGAAATTATTTAAAAAACTAAAAAGCAGGAAAGGCCAGTCGCTTGCAGAATTTGCTGTAACAACAGCAATGATGGCAACACTAGCAACCACTGCTGCACCGAAGTTTTCTGGCGTTGGAGAAGGCGCGAAGGAAAAGAAGACGTATTCGAGTATTGATAAAATTATCAAGTCTGCAAACAATTTTTATAATGAGAAAGTGACAACAGAAGGACGTGGTCGTTTTCCAGGACAGCTCAAGTATGACTCCGCTGTTCCTGATGGTGGCGGATACAATGACCAGGCATTATGCCTTACAAGTCTAGATCTGTTTGAAACGTATGAAAGTTCAGAAGCTTCTAAGTGGGCTTCCATATTTGGTACACAGAATGATGCAGCTCAGACCCCATCAGGTAGTAGTGTTAATACTTCTGAAGATCCAGATAGTGATGGATCGTTCACTGAGACCGTAGGAGCAGAAGAGTTTTTAAATGAGTTTGGTGGCAACGCAATTAAGAGTCCGTTTCAGGATGGTCATTACATTTATACAGTAATAGCTGGAGGTGGAGCAGGTCAGTCATCGTACTCACCCGTTTTATTTGTGGCTGATTTAGAAAGTCCAAAGAACTTTAACAAAAAACTACAACCGTAGGCAACTAGGAGAATGAAAATGAGAAACAATAATAAAGGTTTTACATTAATAGAATTGATCATGGTAACGATCATATTAGGAATTTTAGCAGCAGTAGCAGTTCCAAGATACATGGGAACAGTAAATAGAGCAGAAGCAGCAGCAGAAGACGCAGTTCTATCCGCTTTAGAAGCAAATGCAGAAGCATACGCAATGGAGAAGTTCATGGATACAGGTCGTAAGTCTTATCCTACAAACCCATTTGATGGTGCAAGTGTAGATGGATATGAGTCTTCTCATAATTACACGAATCTAACGTCTGGATGTTGGGCTTTCACTGCAAATCATATCGTCCATAAACGTAATGATGATTCTATATGGGAATGGGATTACTCAAGCTCAAATGTAGCAACAGGTCAAGCAGACGATAGAGGTTCATTCGGTGCTCGCGCACTTTATGTTGTGTCGGGTGGTTATGACGGTAACAATTAAATAGTAACGATTTAATTAATATTTAAAGGCTCTAATGCTTCTGGTATTAGAGCCTTTTTTTTATCAAAGCCTGACTGAACTAGTCGGGTTTTTTAAAATATATTGTTACACCTTTTTGTCCCTAAATGTTACATTTGTACGATGTTGTTACAACTAGTTTTTACTTGAAAAGATTCTCAGACGCTCTCCTAGCGTCTTTTTCTATATTTTCAGTTGAAAACACACAGTTTGGCACGGTAGTTGTATAATAAGGTTGAAGGAATAAACTTTTTAACAAGAGGTAATGAAAATGAGAAACAATAATAAAGGTTTTACATTAATAGAATTGATCATGGTAACGATCATATTAGGAATTTTAGCAGCAGTAGCAGTTCCAAGATACATGGGAACAGTAAATAGAGCAGAAGCAGCAGCAGAAGACGCAGTTCTATCCGCTTTAGAAGCAAATGCAGAAGCATACGCAATGGAGAAGTTCATGGATACAGGTCGTAAGTCTTATCCTACAAACCCATTTGATGGTGCAAGTGTAGATGGATATACAACTGGTGCAACATCAGTAACAAATTCCGGTGATTGGGCTTTTGATGGTACAGTTATTCTTCATAAGCGTAATGATGATTCTGTATGGTCGTGGACTTATACCAGCACGAATGATGCTACAGGTCAAGCGGATGATAGAGGTTCTTTTGGAGCCCGTAGTACTTCATCTGTAAGTAATGTTGATTAATCATTAAAATATTTAATTGAAATAGGCTCTAATGCTTCTAGTATTAGAGCCTTCATTAAATTTTTTCAAATAGAGTTGAGTACATGAAATATTTATTAAAAAAAGGTAGCAAAGGTTTTACGATAGCAGAGTTTGTGGTGACTATTGCCTTGATGGGTACGATGATGAGTGTGGTCCTGCCTTCTTTTGATAGTATTACACTGAATATGCAAGCAAGCCAAAATAAGACCAATATGGATATGATACGACAGGTGTTTTTTGGCTACTTTTATGATACACATATGAAGGGTATTGCTCATCTACCTCCTTCTCCAACTAATGAAGAAGGATTAATGAATGAGGAGTGGGCAAATGAAATTATAAATGAAGACATGTCTCTCTCTACTCCAAACGATTTATTCTCAGCTGGTGCAGTCCCCAAAAATGCAAATGGAAACCCCTTTTCATACGAAACATGGACTGACACTACCTACTTAGGGTCGGATGGTATGAAAGTTGACTATTTTGTTCGTATTACTGATATTGACGAAGATAGTCCTTCTTTTGAAGTTTCTTTTACTTCTGCTATCTAATGTAAATATATTAAATTTGGCAAATGGCCATGAAAATAAAAAATATTCTTAGTAGTATAAAACCCAGCACTCTTGCTGGGTTTACTTTTATTGAGTTAGTTATTTTAACTTTAATAATAGGAATCCTTTCTGCGGTTGCATTAACTAAGTCGAGGGATGATACTAGTAATTTTACAACTAGCATAGCGGTTCAGCAGGTTACAGGAGATATTGATTACTGCAAGTCTTTATCTTTCTCTAAAAATGATACTATTACAATGGTTTTTGATCTTGAAAATGAATTTTATAAAGTATACACCGGTCACAATAGTACTAGAACACTGATAACAGATTTTCCAAATTTTGTAGATAATAAAGTGAACTTTCCCAAGTTTGGGATTAATTCTGTAAATCTATCAAATCTTACATTTTATAGCTCCCATTCGAATGCACAGCTAGCGCAAAAAGAATTACAGTTCCTCCCAGGTGGGATTCCTTTTATTGGAGGCAATCTAAACGTTAATTCTAAAATAATTACCATTGCAAATGAGACGGGAAAATGGACAGTAAACTAACTCAAAAAGGATTTACTCTGATTGAAGTTCTTGTAATGACGGTCCTTTTAGCTATGGCTTTTTTGGTGTTTTTAGGGTCTTTAAATCTTGGCAGAGATTTACAGAATAAATCAGAGGTGAAAAGTGTTCAAGCGATACTATTACACGATTTACAAGAACAAATCAAATCAAGAAGGTTTGATGAAAATTTAATTGCACCTTGGTCAGGTGACTTGGGAACGGATGTCCAAGAAAATAGTAACTTGATTTTTGATGGAAGTAATGATTTTGTTACACTTCCTGATTTTAGTTATTTGAATGATATCACCTTTTCAGGGTGGATAAAAATTCACACGAGAAATAATTGGGAGAGAATCTTTGATTTTGGGAAAGGTGGTAGTGGTGATATGTTTTTAACTGTGCAAGGTGGACGCACAGGTGGTGACCTTGAAATGACATTACACCCTAACCCGGGGGCTTATACGATTGATCCTGGTGTTACATTAGAAGATTCTCAGTGGCATCATATTGTTTTTACTTATGACAAAGGCGGAGCTGGTATGAAATTATACATTGATGGAGCATTAACAGGTTCCAATATTTATAATATAAAAAGTTTTTCAGATTGGGGAAATGGTCAAAATTTCTATTTAGGAAAAGCCAACTGGAATGATCCGTATTTTGATGGTGAGATGGATGAAGTTTCAATTTTTAGTATTGCTATCACATCTGAAGAGGTAACATCGATTTATAATGGTGGTCAAAATGCTGATTTGAGGACTAGTTTTGGTGATTATCAGTCTGCTCAGAATTTAGTTGGTTATTGGAAAATGAATGAGGGTTCAGGGACTGTAATTAGTGATTTAAGTCCTTTTAATAACAATGCGTTTCTTAATGGTGTGTCTTGGGGAATCGGATCAGGTGGCTCAGAAATTAGTTTATCCGATTTTGATGATGTTGATGATTTTAAGAATTATCAGATAACTCAATATGCAGATCATCCAGCTTTTGGCGCACAAGTTTATGTTGAATATGTTAACTGGGCTTCAAAATTCAGAGTAGTTTCTACAACTCCTACTGAATACAAGAGAGTAGTTGTGAATATCTCGCACTCTTCTTTTTCAACTCTTACAGATACCTTGATTATTGGAGCAGGGCTTTGAAAAAGTCTCAACCTGGATTTACATTTATTGAAGTCGTTATCTCCTTGGCGATTGTGGGGGTGATAAGTGGGCTATCCATTTCCATGTTATTACAAGGAACTGAAATCTTTGTTGGCGCTAAAGATGATAGTCATTTAATGAACGAATCTAGAACCGCTATTTGGAGAATTTCTCGAGATGTGCACAACTTAGCGAGTAATAATCTTCTAGAGTTATCGAATAGCAACCGTATTTATCTTAAAGATGCTAAGGCGAGGCAAGTTGATTTTGTTCTTGATGATAAAAATATAAATATTAATCGCAATCAACAGCAAAATGTCCTAACTGGATTTTTAGATAATACTCTAACTAATAACTTTAAATACATTAGCACAGCGAATACTGATCTAAATAGTTCAAGCGGGATCAGTGGTAGTGATGCTAGTACCGTGAATCTTCTTAAGCTAGATTTGCAATTTTCCAAAGACAGTCAGAAAATTAATCTGGGAACTCATGTATATCCTTATGGATTTAAATTTGGAAAAAAAATGAGCTACCATGACTAGTTCTTTTACAAAAAAAATAAAAAATGAATCAGGAATGGCCCTTACAGCATCTACGATGTTTATTTTTGTTGTGCTAAGTATAATGGCTTTTTATTTAGCAAGGTTCTCTATTTTAAATAGTGAAAGTGCTGGTAATTATGTTTCGAGTATCCGTGCAAGGAACCTCGCTCAAACAGGATTAGAAGTTGGGTTAAGATCTGTTAAGGCTTCTTACTCTAGTTTGCAGTCTTCTGTATCAGGATCACTAAATGGTGGATCTTATCTTGTTAAAGTTGATAACACTAAAGATGAGCAGAATACAAACTTAACTTATAGTCACTACTCTCTTTTAGAAAGCACATCTCAAATTGCTGGGGTTACCCGGTCCAGCCGGCTTATTCTTAGCTCTTTTCCAGATGCATTCAACTTAGCATTTTATGGAAAGAATAATGGGAACAGTACCTTTGCTTCATCTTCCCCTATCAGTGGTGATCTTTATTTTAATGGAAATTTTGGTGCCCTTAATCAGCAGTCTGGTTCTGCTTACAGTAGCTTAACGAGTCCAAGTAATGGTGGTCTATTTCATGGGATTCCCCTAGTTGAGTTTCCATCCTTTGATAATTCTTATTATGAAAATTTATTATCCACTGTAAGTGGGACTTATGGTTCTGGAGGTGGTGATTCACCGGCTCTTTATTTTGATGGAAGTGATGACTATGCTTCCATCAAAAACATACACTATGATCAAAAAGGAGAAATCCCAAACTTAACTGTATCTGCTTGGGTGAAACTTCCATCAAATGGAGGAGGCTGGTCAATTGTAGATTTTGATCGAAGCGAATACTATACCTGCGCTGTAGGGATTGCCAATGGGAATACGACTGCTGAAGGAGACCGTGTTGCTTTTCATACGGCAGGTGAAAATAGTTATATACACGATATGTGGGGAAATACACCAATTCGTGATGGACAATGGCATCATATTGTATGGGTTTATAACAGTAGTGAAGTTAATGAAAAAAAAATATATGTTGATGGTGTTTTAGATAAAGAGATGAGCGCCTATCCAACTAATGAGCGTCTAGGCTATCAAGGTAGGTGGAGACGTTATGGTTTTCTTGGTGACGGTTCGGAAGCAGCTAGCTATAACTCGAATAGAAATAATCAATATTACCGAGGATATATGGATGAGATCTCTATCTGGCACCGTTCATTTTTAGCTAATGAAGTTGAATCGCTAGAAAATGTTTCCAATTATTCAGGGAGCAAAACTACTTTACAAGCATATTGGAAAATGGATGAAGGTAGTGGTACTACATTAGATGATGCTCATGGGAATAATGATGCTATTTTAATAAATAGTCCATCCTGGCAGACTAGAGAAGGCGTAGGAAGCCCAGGGGTTGTTGAAAGTGAAACAATCAACCTTTCAAGTTTCACAAATAATATACTGGTTAATGATGCTCTTCTTACCTTAAACAACTGCGTGGTGAATGGACCTGGGGTCATCATGACTAATGGTAACCTAACGATTAGCGGTAATTCTACCATTGGAGCAAATGTAACAATTATATCAGGAGGAAACGTAACCATTAGCGGTAACGTAACGATTGGAAGCTCGATTGAAAACTATAGTATTATGTATTGCAAAAATAATTTAAATCTAAGTAATAGCACTACTTTTTACGGAGTGCTCATTGGAAAAGGTTCGTCTTCCACATTTAACAATGCAAATATTTACGGCGCGTCTTATTTAGAAAGTCAAACAGTATCCATGTCTAACACAGCAATTGTGGGTTCACTTGTTTCAAAATATTCACTTGGAATAGACGGTTCAAGTTCGATTACAAAAGGACATCTACCTGATATCTTTGGCGCCAATGTTGGTTTTAATCCAAGTGTTCTTCCTGGAAGTCACTTAGAATATTAAAAGTTAAGTAGTCTTTTTTTTGAGATTTATGCTAGGCGGGCCCTATCAGCCGTTCTTGATTTTCTAGAATTAATAGCATTTTTTATTAATTTGTAGTATACTTTTGTATGTACGAATTATCTATCATATTAGTTGCAATTGGAGTAATAACTCTTGTGTTCTCATTCATTTTAATTGTTTTTCCAAAAGCTATATTAAAATCAGATGAAACTGCGAGTCGTTTATTCCTAACAGATTCTTTTGTAATAAAAAATAGAATTTCTGTTGGGGTTTTTTCCTTTATTGCTTCATGCTTGATGTTGTATACATATTTTAATACCAACCTAAATATTTATTTCCTCTCCATTGGAATTGTAGCTTTAATTTATTCTGTGACGTTAGTTTTCTTCCCAATGGGACTTTTAAAGGTCGAGAGGCATGCAAATAAAATCTATATGACAGATGATTTTTTTTACACTAATAAGAATATTGTTGGCGCAGTGCTGTGCGCTTTATCTTTCTTTATGATTTACACATTTATGACATTAATTTAGAGGTCTTTATGGACAAAGGATGATTGAATTATTTAAAACGATAGGATTGGATTCCGATCCATTTACAACTTCTCCTAATGTTGAGAAGTTCTACCCTGCCACACAGCATCGTCAATGCTTGGAAGGGTTAGAGCTTGCAATACGTATGAGACGAGGTCTCTCCGTAATTCGTGGGGGTATTGGTGTTGGTAAAACGACGGTAAGTAGAAAGCTTATTGAGGTTTTTAAAAACGAGTCCAACACATACAATTTCCATCTTATCTTAGATCCAAAATTTGATTCGGAGCTGATATTCCTCAAACATATTATTGATCTTTTTGGGATTAAAACTACTGGTGTCGATGTACAAGGGTGTCGCAATATAATTGAAAACTACTTACTTAAAACGGGTATTGATGAGAACAAGGTTACGGTTCTAATAGTAGATGAGGGTCAAAATCTTCCAGCAGAAATGATTGATGTTTTCAGGACGCTTCTTAACTTTGAAACAGATGAATACAAGCTTCTTCAGTTAATTATCTTCGGCCAACCTGAGATGACAAAGCTTCTGAATGATTATCCCAACTTTGAAGACAGGATTGCATTTAATTTTGAATTAGGCCCAGTATCACTTGAAGATGCAAGGGGACTGGTAGATTATCGTATCGAAAACTCTGGCGGGGAAAAAGGCGCTTGGTTTAGCGATGAGTCCATTAAAATGATTCATGATGTAACCGATGGGTATCCCAGAAAAATTACTCAACTATGTCATCAATTATTATTGACAATGATTGGAGACGAAAGAACCGCAATTGATGCTGAGATGGTCAATCGTGTGACGTCTGGTCAAACTCCAGATGCAGAAAATTTAAAGAAATTATCTCAAGGTAATAATTATGATGATATTGCTGTAAATAAGCTTCTGGATGTCCTCAGAAAAAAAGATCAAGAAGGAACCAACGCCAAGGAACCGGAAACTGTCGTAAAAGAGCCTGTGTCGCCAGTCGTTCCTAAAACGCCTGTTGCACCAGCCCCTCCTGCGGAACCTACTGAGGTTGCGAAGCCAAAAGAAATAATTCAGCCTGTCTTAGAAGAAGAAAGTACAGAGTCGATGGCTCCGCTTGAAGAACCTCCCGTCATAAAGGAACCACCTTCTGTGGTTGAAAAGCCAGTTGATTTAGATGATGAATGGATTGGGGGTTCTACTGAATCCTTAGCGGCTGAAGTAGAGAAAGATCAAGAAATGAAAATTGAAGACAACTCTTCTTTAATTGGAAGCGATATTGAAGAGCAAGAGGATGAGGTTCCAGCTTACCAGCAAAAAAGTATTGTTGTTCCTCAAGATCCACTCAATGAGCCTGGTACATTTGATCAAGGGTTACAATCATTAAATACTTTTTTTGATCCAGCATCTATTGGTGTGAATATTGATGGGGATCATTTGTCCTCTGTAATGATTAATAACACAAAAGGAGTTAAAACGTTAATCTCCTATGAATATCAGTTAGAAAAATCATCGGGGGAAGATTTTTTTAATGAGCCCGATAGTTTCTATGAAAAATTTAAAAGAAGTCTAAATCGTTTAAACGAAAAGTTCTTCCCTATTAAAGAATTACATGGAAGATCGTTGCAAACGATAAGTAATAAATCAAATATTTACTTTGCTCAGAATCATGAAAAAGTAATGGTTAAGTTTGTTGAATTAGCTGGAGATGCAAAAAAAGATAAGAAAGAGATTGTTAAATATACTCTTGGTAAGAAGTTGTCTTTTCCTGTAGATAATGCGATCTTAAACATCAAACCGGATAAAGAAGATAAAATTTCAGTAGGTGTAGCCGATAAAAATTCATTACTTAAGGTGACGGATACTTTATCAGAAAATGGAGTTGATATTCGAGATTGGATGCCTACAGCGCAGTCTATCTTCAATGCTTATATATGGAACTACAAAGATATAAATATTAAAGGTCAAAATAATATCTTATTCAATATTGGTCACACAGAGAGTACCATTATTGCATGTGAAGGTGATAAAATTAGATCTGTCAATGTTTTGTATTTTGGATATAAAAATTTAATGGATGTTTTGATTGAAAATAAAATATCAGAGGATCCTGAAAAACTAGAATCTCTTGATGTCCCTTCTACTTTTTTATCGAATCAAGGCATAACAAGTAAGCCGAATAAATTAGACAATACACTTAGGCCAACTTTTGATTTATGGAGTCAAGAAATTGAACGAGTAATAAACAGAACGAGAAGAGTAATTAATATCACTGAAAGTTCTAAAATTTTTGTTTCTGGCCTTGCGGGTAAAATTAAAAATATAGATCTTTTCATCGAAGGGGCAACTCAGATAAGATGCGGTGTCCTCAACCCAGTAAGAAACCTTACCTTTTCTCCTTTTGATAGTGAGAGGAATTCTATCCCATTTCATCCAACGTTATTAACTCCTGCGATCGGCGCGGCATTAAGTATTCCTTCAGGGATAAGTGTTCTGCCAAAAGATCTAGTCAAAGGAAATTATTTTAGATGGGCAACGCGCGTTGTTTCTATGGTTGCTGTTGGTGTTATGTTCTTTGCCGCTCTCCAAACGTATCAGCTTTTTTCTAAGAACAATCAGCTTAATTTAGACCTACTTCCTGCTTCTATAGGTGCAAGAAAACTTAATAGTGTCAATGAAGAATTTTCTATTGCGGTTCAAAACCGTAATAATGTTAAGAATCAAATTGAGCTATTAGCCTATGATACGGATTATTTTGATAGGATCATTGCCATCACAAGATTTTTAAGTAACCGCCTTCCATCTGAAATTACTTTAGAAAGAATGAGTTTTCAGCAAGGATGGGAAAAGAAGTTACTCCGTAAACAAGGTAGAGCTCTGCAATCCTTTATTGAAATGGAAGATGAAGACAAGCGGATTGTAAGAATGGTTGGAAATCTAACTGCAAATCCTGCATTAAAAGATCGCTACTTTAATAATTTTCTGGAAATTTTAGAAGATTCCAAACTCTTTAAGTCTGTTGATGTCATGGAAAAAGGTTCAAAAGCAGATGATGGTCCCAATAATATTCAATATGATATTAAGTGTGTGTTCTAATGAATAAACTTTTTAATAATCATTACAATTTATTTATTTCCATCTCAACGGTGACAATTTTAGCGATAGGAATATGGTATCTGACTTTATTTACTAGCCTTAAAACTGAAAATAATAAATTAGCGAGAGATTTAAAGTCTCAAAAATCTAAATCAACTCAAGCCGAAAAAACATTCAATGATTTAGCTTCAGTTAAAAGAGAATGGTCCGATTATAATTTAGATTTTGAAGATAAGATTAACAGGATTCCAGATATATCAGATCAAAAGAGAATCTTCAATGTTATTTTTGACATAATAAAAAAATCTGAAATAAAAGTAGACTCTTGGTCTCCATCAAAATTCCCTGTCGAGGAAAAAACAATATTTATCCCTGATACAAATGAGGAAATTATGATTTCCAAGTATCCAATAGATATCCAAATTATATGTACCTTCCCTGACTTTGGAATACTTCTAGAAAAGTTGAGGTCTGAAGATACGCGGCTATCTGTTTCCAATGTAAATATCATAGAAAAAGGTGGCACGGAAAGACAAACAATAAGCTTTATTATTTATACTTATTTCCAAACTGCTTTAACATTAAAAGTTGTGAATTAGAATCAAATAATATGACGAATAGATTAAAATTACTTACAACCGGTCTAGTGCTATCCTTAATCTTTGCGGTTAATGACTACTATCAAATGTCGCAGAAACGTCCAAAGCCTAGAGTGACAACAAGGAAGGCAAAACCGAGTATTCAAAAGATTCGAAAAAAATCAAATATTTCTCGTCAAAAGAAAGTAATTGAAGAAGCCGCTAAATCAAATTTGTCTGCAATGGACTCTCATGGTGAATTTTTAGAAATACCTGAAGAAATCCTTCAAATGAGCCAATGGAACAGAAATCCTTTTATTCAGAAAAAGAATTTGAAGTTGGGTAGTGAGCCTGAAATAATTTCAAATAGAAATTTAAAAGAAGAACAGCCTCGCATGGCTGATTTTGAACTGCTAAAAATAGAATCTGTTGCAAAGCTTGATGATAAGGTTTATGTCATCATAAATGGAAATAGATATGAAGAAGGTGATCGTATTGATCGCTATATGATTGAAGATATTTATGATGATAGAGTTGTTTTTCTATTGGGAGATACTCGTGTATTAAAGGGCGTTGGTAAATAATAAAATGAAGAATCTTTTAATAATAATATTTCTTTTTTCTTCTTTTTCTTTCTCTCAAAATAATTTAAATGTTACTTCTATTACAGAGCAGAATGAAGCTGTAAATAGTTTAGATCAGAATATGTCTATTAATATGGAAAACTCTGATATAAAAAATGTTTTGATGTTAATCGGTGAACTTACTGGATTAAATATAGTTATCAGTCCTGCTGTAAAAGATACGATTACTGCTTCTCTAATTGATGTAACAGTAAAGGCTGCTCTTGATGCAATATTAAAACCAAATGGTTATAGCTACTTCTTCCAAGAAAACATTATTGTTGTGAAAGGTAGTGATACACAAATGGTTGGAGAGCTGGAAACAGTTGTAGTGAAATTAAATTATATTAATTCAAGTGATTTAATTGGCACTCTTAGTGCTGTTTTAACCCCCAGGGGAAAGGTGCATCCATT
>Ga0233444_10004631_pt1 | contig 13085 bp, 8 predicted proteins | sample SI_124_October20_6_FD_182792 | JGI IMG/M metagenome (GOLD analysis project Ga0233444, IMG submission 182792) | Seawater microbial communities from Saanich Inlet, British Columbia, Canada - SI_124_October2016_10_MG | ecosystem: Environmental > Aquatic > Marine > Inlet | place: Canada: British...
TATCAAGTATCGATTCAAAGATGGAAGTCAAAGATATTGCTGAAATCGTTTGGGAGCAAATCAAGGCAAATGATGCCAAGATTCAGTCTGCTAAAGCAGAATAAGAGTGAACTGGTTAATTCTAATTTGGCTCTGCTGTTGCGAAAACGGTTGCGATGATCCTGTCATCTTCTTCGCCTACACCAACTATGGTAAGAGTAACTTCGACTGAGCATGGTTCTGTGCCGTCGCAGAGGTCAAAATCATCTCCTTCAGAAATTGTGATTTCCTCTGCAACATCCCAATATTTGTCTTCATCAATGCTAAATGTGCAATCTGCAGTAGAATCCCAATTGTCACACATGTGACTTGCACCTCCATCAACTACAATCGACACTTTTAGCCGAGCCCAGCTAAGGCCATCACCTTGTGTCATCATGATGTGTACTAATGCATCTCCACCAGAATCAGACATGTCTCCTGCTGCATCTCTGTCACTGAATGCGAAGGTATCTAGGCCATCAGATGAATCTTCTGCATAATCCATGCCAGAGCAAGATGGGGCATCATCATCTTCCAAAATTTCATCACCGATGTCAGTCCATTTATCCATCCACTTATCATTCGCTTCTAGAAATTCATCATACGCTTCTTCATAACTATCATCATATATTGGTGGTTGATCAATGTCACTAACCATAGCCTCGCATTCTCCACCGACTTTGAGGATAATACCTCTTTCAAAGGGGTAAACTTTGATGCAGTCCTCACCTTCATCTTCCAAATTAATACAAATTTTGTAATAATCTCCCTTATCTTCTGAAGAATATGAATCATAATTCATCTCAAGTTTACATACTCCATCTGATTTTTTAATATCCGTATCTGCTAAGTCCCAATACATCTCTTCTTCATTTTCGTACATATCGCAACTACCATCGATTAATGGGAATCCAAAAGATAATCCATCTTCTTCGAAGATATATGCCATACCCATGTCAGTCCAGTATACTTCGCCATAGAAGTCAGGTTCTGTAAGATAATCGTAAAGGAAATATCCGCCAGTTCCAACTCCTCCAAGAACTAAAACCGAAACAACAGCAATAGTTGCAACGGACATTCCTCCGCCTGCAGCAGCAGCTCCGCCAGCAGCCATGCCACCTGCAGCCATACCTCCAGCAGGAGCTCCAAATCCTCCTGCAACCATTCCTCCCATCTCCATACTTCCTGGAGGTGGAGGGGTCATCATTGCCATTCCTTGGGCGGAGCCGTCGAAATTAGGATAGTATTGTTGAGTGAAATGTGTTGCATCTGCGCTACTGTAGCCTTGTTGCATCAAATCTGCGTAGTATTGATTAGGGTCCATATTCAGATGTAATAATCAATGAGTATTAGAATTTAGGCCAGCAAGAGAACTCGAAATTTAAGTGATTTAGGTTTATTTTTATCTTAATAGTAATGAATCAGCAACGTCCAAATCTTGGATTCCATCTCCGAAAGAATCCCTTTCATTCTGTGACATGTCGCCGCATTCTAATGAAAATTCGAGAACCGAGTGAACTGCTTCAGGGTGGTATTGAACTGTCTTAATTTGCCTAGTTGGATGCTTACATACCGCTATTTTGCAGTGCTCTGCTGAACCAACAACTTCCATTTCACCAGAGTCTACAACATGATCTTGATGAGTGAATAATTGCTTTCCAACTGTTCCATCATTGTAACTAACTTCTGTAATGAATTTAGAACTTGAATCTGCCCGAATAACCTCTCCACCTAATGCCTTACAGATTATCTGATGTCCGAAGCATATGCCGTATAGAGGGACAGTACATGTACGGATTAAATCCGCAACATCATCCATCCAAGACTCCCATTGAGAGACATTTCTTCGACTTCCTGTAATTACAATTACATCAGAATCTTCAGGTGAATCAATTCTTTTTCCAAATTGGTAATCTACGCAATCATCGGTGTGCGGTGCCCAAAGAAGCACTTCATGCTCAGGGAAATGGCTAACAATTTCTTCAACACCCTTCTTTCCAAATGCTTCTCTTTCTGCTAAGAGATCTACAACGAGTAATTTCTTCATAGAATCACTCTTCTTCTGATTTGGGATTTAGTTCGGTCTCAAAAGAGAACAGAGTCAGCATGAATGAAAATGCTAACAGATATTCCAATGGTGCCGCCCAATTTATCCATGGTTGCATAGTATCCATATCCCAGTCACCTTCAATAAATTCAGGATGTACCTTCAAGCCTAAACTGATGGCGTATGACATTCCAAAAAATCCTATGATACCTAGAGAAATTGAAATATATCGTAAATTTTTACTTCTCTGATTTCCATCTTTGAAAGCCAAATGAGTGAATAATCCCCATGCCAATCCAAATTGAAATACATTTACAGCTGTAGCAACATGAAACTCGATATGGTCATACATGTCCATGAATGCCATCACAACTAAATTCGCTCCAACAAACAAACCACTTAGAAGTGAAAAGTGCATCCAATACCATCTGGTATGGTTTTTGTTGATTTGGAATAATCTCCAAGACATGTACATCAGAACAAACCCAGATATGATAAAGCCGCCAGTGAAAATTATGCGTTGTATTCCTGGATAATCTGCTTCAGAAATGAAAAATGGAAACGCTCTGTAATCTCCTGATATGATGTGCATTAAAGTCGATAACGTGATTGTAATCGCAGGAAGGACCCAGCCCAACCTCGCAACCAACCTATCTTCGATCATTTGTATGCCTCCACAGTGTCATGAATCATATCATCAAACGATTTCCATGTCATTCCCAAATCTTCCTCGACCTTTTTGCTAGAATATTTCGAATCCCCATTGGAGAACGATTTCGCAGCAGAACGGGTCATCAACCTCTTGCCTGTAAAAATTCCCATAATCCAATCTTGGAAGACTACGATTGGCAAAAGCCACAATGGTATTCCTAATCGTGGGAATTTCATTTTGGGATACAACTGTCTTGCCCTTTTCAGCAAGTCATGAATGTTACCACCCTGATGTGGAGCCAATAGGTAGCGGCCACTTGCTTCCTCAATCTCATATGCCAAACGATGCGCAGTAGCCACATCTTCAACATGCACAAATGCTAGAGGTATCTTTGGAACCACCGGATATTTGCCTTTCATAGCGTCCCCAATAATGTCTGTTGAAGGAGTTGGTCTAGCAAAAGAACCCCCGAGAACTCCACTTGGATTGATGACTCTCAAATCAAGGTCTAATTCCTCTGCCAACTCCCACGCTCGCCTTTCTGATTCAGTTTTCGCTCTTGTGTAAGGTAATGAGAAGTTACTATTCCAATTGGTTTCATCTTTGACTACTTTTTTTGGTGTTGAACCGATTGCGGCAACTGAGGATGTGTAAACAATTCTTTTAATTCCGGATGCAGCCGCAGCCCTGAATACATTTTCAGTTCCCTTGTTTGCAGTATCAAGAATCATCTGACCATCGCCACTTGTTGAGTAAATTGTAGCAAGATGAAATAAGCCGACAGCGCCTTCCAATACCCTTGGCCAATCTTCAGGCTTGAGTACATCTGCTACGACAACATCCATTTCAATGTCCGGTTTTTTGTCTAAACTACGAACAGTGCCCCTTACTGAATATCCATGTTCCACTAATTGCCTGCATAGATTGTTACCGATATGGCCGTTAGCTCCTGTTACGACTACTACCTCATCCATGGCAGGGCATTGGCCTCACCGCTTTGAATCATGCCATTGTTTGAATAACAGTTAATCTACGCGCAGGGTAATGCCTCTGCGTGTACATGACACCCGCCGACGGGAAAAGGTGGATTTTACCACTATGAATCCCGGTGTAGTCAATATGTACGTATGTGGAGTGACAGTTTACGATTTGTGCCACCTAGGACACGCTAGGTGTTACCTTGCATTTGATCTAATCCATAGATGGCTAGAGAAATCCGGATATGATGTAAACTATGTTCAAAACTTCACAGACATTGATGATAAAATCATCAAGCGTGCAAATGAGACAGGTGAAGATTGGCGTGAAATCGTTGAGAATAATATTGCTACATACTACAGGGATATGGATGCCCTAAACATTCTTCGAGCAGATAAGTACCCTAGATGTACTGAATATGTTGATGAAATGATAACGATTACTTCAGATTTAATTGCCAAGGGAAATGCGTATGCAGCAGATGATGGCGTTTATTTTAGTGTTGAAAGCGCTCCTGAAAAATATGGTGAATTAACTGGCCAAAACATCGATGCAGTTCGAAGTGGTGCTGGTGGAAGAGTTGGTAAAACAGGTTCAGGTAAGCGTGACCACAAGGATTTCGCTCTTTGGAAAGCGGCAAAACCAGGAGAGCCAACATGGAATTCACCTTGGGGGCCAGGTCGGCCTGGTTGGCACATAGAATGTACTGCCATGTCAATGGACTCATTTGGTGAACAATTCGATATTCACGGAGGAGGGCATGACTTGTTATTCCCGCATCATGAAGCTGAAATCTTCCAAGGTGAATGTCATACCGGTTGCTCACCAGTAGTACATCATTGGCTGCACAATGGATTCGTCAACATAGATGGAGAGAAAATGAGTAAGTCGCTAGGCAACTTTTGGACTATATCTGATATTCTAGAGAATGTTGACCCACACGTTCTACGTTTCTCTTTGATAAACGCACATTATCGTTCACCAATTGACATGAATGAGCAATTGCTTAAGGATGCAGAAAAGAACCATGTCCGTTTGATGGGAGTTTACAAAGCAGCACTGGAATTGATGGGGACAAACTGTCCTCCTCTTCCTGACGGAGATATAACTTCTCAGATTCCTTTGGTGAAGAGCCTAGGTCTTCTTGAAAAGATGGCACAAGGCTTTGCTATTGCAATGGATGATGATTTCAATTCTAGAGAAGCCTGTGCGAAAGTCTTGGGTGCTCTAAGAGAAATGAGCAAAATGTTGGGCTCACTTGAAGGAGATGATTTAGGAGCATACGCTCAACATTGTGTTGAGTGGTTAGAGGATACAGCAGGTTCAGTTCTAGGTGTATTGCCATCACGAGAGCAAACGCTAGCAGAACCAGAAGAAGACCCTAGGCGTGCAGAGATAGCAGAGCAGGTCGAAGATCTAATTGTCAAGCGAAGTAATGCAAGGGCCAACAAAGATTGGCCAGCAGCAGATGCTATTCGAGACGAATTAGCAACACTCGGCGTAGTAGTTACCGACACAGCCGAAGGACCAATCTGGGACCTAGTCTAATCTTTAGGCGGTTCCATTGGTGGTAATTCCGGTACGAATTCCGCCTCTTTTTCGATTGCTTCAGCCAATGTTTCCTTTTCTTTAGACATCAGAATTACTGTAATCGCCGCAACTAGAATCACTATCATGACTACCGAGAGCATGACAATTGGGTCGCTCTTTTCTGACTCTGCAGAATCTGTAACATCTTCGTCACAAATACCAGTGCACGCTTCATCGTCGGTATTGTCTGTACCGCCGTTATTGTCAGTACCACCGTTGTTGTCAGTACCACCGGTATTGTCTTCGTAAGTACAACTTCCGTCATCGACATCTGCCTGAGAGTTATAGTTCAGGGCTTCAGAATCCTTACAACCTAAAACAGGGTCTGGTTCGTTGTTTGAGTTGTTTGTATAATCAGAGTCAGTGATGTATGGACGGTCACCATTCGCATCGTAGGTTACGTCATAGTAGTCGTATAGTTTCGACATATCGATGTGATAATTAGCATGCGCTGAACGATTGATTACATCGAAGTATCTTGCGTCATCCATAGTGTAAATCGGGTCAAGGGTCATGCTCTTCAGGTGGTTTACATTGTCTCTGTAATCGCCATCGAAGGTTGTTGCCAACCAATCTTCAAGTTGAGAGTCAGTCTTGTCCTCTACTTCTTGCCAGTTTTCTTTGATGTCATCGAATTGGTTGAGCATAGCCATGGTTAATCCGGATTCGATATTCTCCCAAGTTTGCATTCCTTCAACTTCAGAAGTGGAAGTTACATCTACTGCTTTGGTAAACCCACTACCGTTGATGTATTCCCAGTCATCTCCCTTCATTGCAGTCATTAAGTCTACATCTCCGAAAACAGCCTTTCCTTGAACAACAGTCAGCCTGATGTCAGGGTCGATTGCTTCGATTAAGTTTCGATACGGGTTCTCGTGGAATGTATCTACAACTACAAGATCTGCATACATTCCAGCTCCGATTTGTCCGACAAAACCTTGCCAATTTGCAATCTCTGCAGCATTGCTAGTAACCATTTCAACCAATTCATAATCGCTGAAGTGACCGTCTAGTGACTCACGGTTCCACATATCTGCTACCTTTAGTTCGTGAAGATTGTTCTTTGAACCACTTGGGCCCCAATCTGGAGCGAGCGAGATTGTAACTCCTGCATTATCTGCAGCAACAACATCGGTTGTGTCTCCGTACAGTAACAAGTTGGAAATTGGTGACCATACTAGCCCTGCATCAACCTGCCCCATCTTATTGAACTGGCTTTGGTCAAGAGCAGTACCATGAATTACTACTGTTTCATCCATGATTAGTCCCTTGTTGTAAAGTGCGTCGAACTCAGATTTACTACTGGAGTCCACACCTTCTGATAGATGGACGAACCATGCATTGAGTGTTCCTGAGTTGCTCTTATCGATTAGATGCTGACCGCTGTAATCTGAATCAGCGGCTCCACAGACTGCGCATGTGTACATGCCATCTTGTCCGAAGTTGTACAATTCGACATTTCGAGATAACATGCTGTCCCAAGAATCTGTTCCACTGCTCGGAGATCCTTGAACTGCAGTAACTCCTCCAGCAACAGCTTGAACTTCAGCGTACTTCATTTGTTCTGATGCCATATCCCAGCGGCTGTAAGACTGAATATTGTTTTTCATCCAAGTAATACTTGGTCCGTAATCGTAGTTGTTACCCCATTGGTAGCGGTTTGTGTATCCACCTTCGTCAGATTGCTGTGAATCGGAAAGGTGTACATTGAAGTCCCACAGGGGGATGTGATTGTAGTGCATATGATTGTGTAAGTCGATTAACCCAGGATAGATTGTAGCCTCAGTGTCGTGAATAGTAATGCCATCAGTATTCCTTGGTGGAATTTGTCCGTCAGCCCAAACAGCGACAATCATTCCATCTTCAATCATGATGTTTCCGTTTTCGATGACATTGTTCTGGCCGGTCATTGGAACTACTCTGCCTTGTAAGATGTATGTTGATTCAGACGTATCGGCTTGCTTGTAACATGTGCCTTGTCGGTCAGCAGGGTTTGCATCGTTCTTACCTAGAGTACCATCTTCATTTAGTGTGTAAGCGACATCGTAGAATGAATCCTTTGCCGGGTATGAAATCATGCTCTGGATTGTACCATCACTATCTTTCAATACAGCGAAGTCATCTTCGTAGTAGTCGAATATAATCTGTGTTTTGGAACGGTAAAACGTTATTGATTCACCTGCGGATAATGTTGTATTCCAACCGATGGAACAAGGCGCACTTCCGCCTGCTAAGTTGTCATCCAATGTCCAATCAGAAATGTCAACATCTGAGGTTCCGTCATTTGTTAGTTGGATGTATTGCTCACTGTTAGAGAAGACTTCTCCATCTCCATCTAGATCAACACCATCGAACTCTTCTCCAGATGACGAGGCTAGAATCTCTGAGATTTTAACACCGAGATAATTATTCTCGCTTACAGTCCACTCACCTACTCCATCAGAAGAACTTCCGCCACCGTTGTTACCACCGTTACCTCCCGAGTTTTGGTCTTCTCCAGGAGTACATGTTCCGATAGTTGTGGATGGATTAGGGTCGTCCTTTTCCAACATGCCATTCGCACCAGCAGTGTACACTCTATCCCAATCTGAATCGTTAGCAGGATAGGTGAATGTACTCTGGACAGCACCACTTGAATCTGTTAATACCGCCGAATCTCCGTCAAAATAATCCAATTCGATATTGGTGTCAGCACGGTAGAAGGTGATTGACTCGCCCGCAGCGATTGTCAACTCGCCGACTTGACATGAGGCACTACCTCCGTTGGTAATGTCGTCTAATGTCCACCCAGAGAGGTCAACATCTTCTGTACCATCATTTGTAATCATTACGTACTGGTCACTTTCTCTACTAATTTCGCCATCATTATTCCAATCAGTTCCATCGTGAGCAGCATCGCTAGGGGATACAAGAATCTCAGAAATCATAACTCCTTTGAAGTCCTCTGAATTGTTATTCCAGTCTCCAGTATCTGCATTAACAAAACCAGTTGGTATGGTCGCAAAAATCAGGATTAGTGCAACAAACAATCTACGCATGTACGGTCGAAAAGGACTAAGCACATGAAACCACCCACTGTTGGTACTGTCAATTTTAGACGAATAATGGATAGCCTCAAATCCCAGTTGCTATGCCCTCGGAGCATGCGTAAGGCTATACTCATGCTGGTAATCATGTTGCCAGCCATGTTCTCCGGATGTTTCGGTGAAGATGAGATAGTAACACCGGAGGAAGAGGTTTCAACATATCCTCAGCCATGGGAACGTTCAGATTTAACCTACGTGGATTCAGATGTTTTCAGCCGAGTTACAGTAAATGGTAGTCATGGGATTGATACAGTACGTAGTGTATTTGTCGATGTTCCTACAATCACAGCAGCAGACGGTGGCGCTGGTTTGACTGGCGACGCAGTAGTTCATCTCGGACTTTGGTTGCCTGTGATTGAGGGCTGTGATTGGGAAGCATCAGAACTTCCAGAAGACTGTCTTGTTCCAGTAATTGCAGAGATTGGCCCATACTACAACGATGGAGATGTTGATGCGCTTACTCCTGCTGACAGGCTTGGCAGATTCTTGATCGAGAATTATGTTCCTCACGGATATGGTGTGGCTCAAGTCAGCGTATTCGGGACTGGAGATTCTAATCACTGCATGGATTTGATGGGAACTGATGAACAGCGTGGAATTGATGCCGCAGTTTCTTGGCTTGGAAGCCAAGTTTGGTCTAGTGGCAAAGTCGGAATAATCGGTAAGTCATACGATGGCAGTACGCCTTGGCAAGCTGCAACATTTGGAAATCCATATCTAGCAACTATTGTACCAATGTCTGGACTTATTGGTGTCCACGAATTAATGTGGAGAAATGGTAGTATGGAAGCACGAGGAATGATAATGCACAACGGTGTTTATGGTTCGTTCGGCGTCGATGGTGATTCACAGGATATCCAGAATGTCTGTGAGGGATACGCAGAAGGATACGTGAATGGACCTGCTGCATATCTATTAGGCAACATGGTTGATTATGCAGGCAATTCTTACTGGACAGAAAGATCCTTTTTGGATAGAGTTGTAGAGAATTACAAAGGTTCAGTTTACATTATTCAGGGAATGCAAGATTGGAACGTAGACCCTCACATGGCTTTTCCAACTCATCAAATCGTGGCGGATGCAGGAATTGAAATCAAGACTCTAGCGGGCCAATGGGCTCACGATTACCCTGACCGTGTTTCAGGGCACAGTTCACAATCCGCAGGTAGAGGTGCTGAAGCCTACCCTTACACCCTAAGATGGGATTGGGCAGATGAGATGCTTTACTGGTTCGATTGGTATCTGAAGGGAGAAGGGGCTGCACCAACCCTCGGTGTTGAGATGCAAGATAATCGCGGAGGATGGAGATTCGAATCTTCGTGGCCTTCAGATGATACTGAATATCTATCTCTAGAAGTAGATTCACTAAATCCAAGTAGCAGTGCTATGATTCCTGCAGCAACTTCAGAAATCGCCTTCTCATACGGACCTTTTGAAAACGATGTTTACATTGCAGGAATGCCTACAATTCATGTGTCTGCCACTCCGCATACCGCTAACAGTGGTCACATTTTCATCGAGATGACAGATGATTCAGGAATGCATCTCGGCCATGCAGTTATGGATTTAAGATTCCATGCTGGAGGCCGTGATGGAGTAGAAGTATTACCTGCATTTTCAACAGTTGTTGCGCAGATGGAATTTATGCCGATGGATGTTTTCCTTTCAGCTGGAGAATCAATTCAGTTTACTGTAACTCAGACTGGTGAAGATTACGTGCCTAGTCCTGGCGCATCAGGTGATTACTCAATCAATTGGGCTGCAAGCACACTAACATTACCTATTGTGGAGAGAACCTGTGATGACTTATTCCAAGTTGCTATGGTTGAATACAGTGAAGGGACAAGAATCTGTTAATCAGAATCTTCCTAGTATCGATTTGAATACGTCTTTAGCATCTCCTTGAGATCTTTCGACAAGTCTTCGAACAATCAATTCTGGTGTGGAACGGGCAAGATGATTTCTTCTTGGAGTACGGTCAACAATCAATTCGAGATTCTCGTCTAAACCTCTTGCTTCGATTCCATCAGTCCTGAGTTCACGACCGGCTGCTTCGATTATGGCGGGAGCCAAGTGGGTTACTAAGAGCATGCAAGTCCCCTTGTGTGACTCTGCTGCTTCTAGCATTCCAGCGATTATTCTCGCTCCTGCTCCCGGTTCAGTAATCGCTTCCAACTCATCAGCAAGAATTAGTTTCGAATCTGTGTTAGATACTACTTGAGCCAGTTGTAACAAAGTCTGTTCTAGTGCTCCAGCAGACTGTGTACCTCCTGCTTTCGCTAGTACATGTAGCGATTCAATTCGTCCTATCTTTGCAGATTTAGCTGGTACTGGCAAGCCCATGTGCGCTAGAATAGTGCAATGAGCGAGTAGTTCTAGCATTGTGGTCTTACCACCGCTATTTGCTCCAGTGAGCAATGCAATTGATTGCCTGTCTTCTTTACCAGCACACATCCCTAGCCCGTAATCGACAGGGTCTGCTACTCCGTCAATGAGTAAATGTCTGCCACTTTCAATCGCTATACCATGGCCACACATTTCTGGCATTGTGGCGCCAACTTGTTTAGCCCACCTTCCAATCGTTAACCATTGGTCTAGTTCTACCAATCTTCTCAGTGAATTCTCACAACGGGATTTCAGTGGTGCTAATCTTCTAGCAAGGGAGACAAGTCGTTCTGATTGTGTAGTCTTCCATAGATCTTCTAATTGTGAATCAATACCGTCTAGTGTTGAACGGTCTACTTTTGTTGGCCATTCTGATTTGAAAATTGTTCGAGGACATCTTACTCCTACTTTGGACAGCAACGATGAGATTTCATTAGTCGCATTCTCGATAGCTTCTTCGATAGCATCACTGGTTTGTTTTGCTAATTTGCGTTGTAGTGATGCAGCATCAGCCAGGGCTTCTAGCATGTCGGAGCCAGATAAATCCAGTTTGACATTTTGCATAGCATTGTCAACCTCTTCATGGATTCTCTTTTCTAATTCTTTAGCCATGGGCCATAATTTATCTCTAACTTCCGCGATTGCTTCAGCATCTGCCTCGTTGGATAGTTCATCTAGTAAATCTCTCAATACTGGCATTCTGATCTCATCGAAGTGAGAAAAGAAGCCATCTCCTCTTGGAAGGTTTGTCAATAATTCAAGTGACTCTTTGTTGTGTTCGAACCAACCTACGCATTTCTCTGGAAGAATCATGTCGATGGATGAGCCTTCTGGCAATACAAGCCACCCTTCAGGTGTTTGTGCAGGGCCATCTTGTCCAACCCAAGTTACAGATTTGAAGACCTTGTAATCTTTCCATGTTTCCTGCTCCGAAGGGGATAACACCCTACAGAAGCGCTTCAATTCAGCGATTGGGTTTCTTGAAACGACAACTCTGTCGTAACTTCCTTCTACTTCAGAAGGAATACGCAATCCTTCGATGATATAGTCACAAACCATTGCTTGGCTGACTAATTCTCTCCTTGATGTAATGTCTTTGACCGGCATTAAGCTCTTCAATCTTGAACGTGTTGAAGCATTGACTGCATGAGATGAAATCGAAGTTACGAGTTCTTTGTGGAGCCTTACGGATTCAGGAGTTGCCAAGAAATCCTCAATCCCGTTTAGTGATCTTGCTAGACTATCTGCTCTCTTCAGAGATACTCCTTCTACCTCTGCAATGATTTCAGTTTGACCATCTGCTAGCAATTGCAGAACTTTATCTTCTGTACCAAAATGATCAGTTAATTTCCTTGCTAAACCAGCACCCACCCCGGGTAAAGCTTTCAGAACCATAAGAAAAATTGCTTGTCAAGAGGTTTTGAAGATACGGGTCGCCTAACCCATTACTTTCACTTTTGATTTACTGGTCCGTAAAGTGGCATCTCAACTTCAACAGCGAATAGTGGGTCTGGGTCACTTGAGTCGTGGTATGCCACTACAACTCCACCATCGTTCAAGATCCCCAGTGATGCAAAATCAAATCTGATGTCTGCACCTGCTCCACTCGTAGAATCTAAATCGCCAAGTCCAATGTAAGTTATTGTGTCAGGCGCCATAGATTCTGAATATTCTCTAACATGGAATAGCACATCAACATCAGGACCTTCAGCGGATTGATATCTTACATTTAGTACAAACAAGTCTAATTCCCCATTTGCCTGGAATTCCCATTCTTCAATCTGTGCCCATTTTTCATCAGAGTAATTCTGAGTGGCCCAAGTTGCTCCTCCATCATTTGAGAGGTGGTGGGTGAATGTTGTTCCTGAAAGGCTTACACAATGCAATGCTCCTGTTGAATCGAGTTGGCAGTATTCGCTTGGGAACATGACATCGTGCTTGTTCCAATTCAGCGAAGTGTCTAGGAATGCTGAACTACCATCACTGAAGTACTGAGGGAAGTATAATCCTCCACTAGGTACGGAGAATGCACGCATCTCTTTGTGAGGCTTGTTAACATCATAATACGCAGGGAGGTTTGTGAAGTTTAGATCGACTTCTTCTGCACCTGGGTTTGAATTACGGCCTGCGAATTGGAAATTGTAGTAATTCAGTCCGTCCACACTAATTTGGCCCCCTGCATTCTGTGTCTGGTGCCAGAAATTCGAAACCACGAGGCTAGCCCATTCTCCACTTCCGAATGCTGAGGAAATAGGACCTACTACTTCGACTTGCCAAGAACGGTCATAGAATGGTTCAGTCATTCGATTATAGCACCATTTCCAGT
>Ga0233444_10004636_pt1 | contig 13082 bp, 14 predicted proteins | sample SI_124_October20_6_FD_182792 | JGI IMG/M metagenome (GOLD analysis project Ga0233444, IMG submission 182792) | Seawater microbial communities from Saanich Inlet, British Columbia, Canada - SI_124_October2016_10_MG | ecosystem: Environmental > Aquatic > Marine > Inlet | place: Canada: British...
TGCAAGTGTCTCCATAATTTATTAAATAATTTTTTTTATATTTAGCTCCAATAACGTGAGCACTATCTTGAATTACATTCAAATTATGTTTTTTTGCTATAGAAAATATCTTATCCATTTCACATGGTCTGCCAGCCCAATGTACAGGCATTATAGCTCTAGTTTTTTTCGTGATTGCTCTCTCAATTTTAGTTTCATCCATATTGTAGTCATCTTTAACGTCAACAAAAACTGGTTTTGCTCCAGCTGTTACAATAGAACCAACTGTAGCCACAAAAGTGTATGGCACTGTTATAACTTCGTCGCCTGGACCAATACCTAAAGCTTTAAGACTTAATAATAAAGCATCAGTTCCATTTCCAACACTAATTGCAAACTTTGCACCGGTTCTCCTGGCAAAATTTTTTTCACAAAGATCTACCTCATTGCCCAAAGTGTAGTCACCCTTTTTAACTACTTTTTCAATTTCCTTAAAAACTTTTGTATAATCAGCGAATTGCTCAACCAAGTAACTATGATTGATTTTTAACTTTTCATTTTTTTTATATTCACCTGGTAGAAAATTTTTCATTATTTTTTTAATTGTTTGTCTTGATATATTAAATATTTGTTTGATACTTTATTAATATATTTATTATGATATGTTATTATCTCTTGTAGACCCTTTTTTAAAGTATAAACTGGTTTCCATCCTAGATCGTTTCTAGATTTTTCAGATCCTAACTTGTATATTAAGTCCTGTCCCACCCTTCCTTTAATTATTTTTACTAATTTTTTTAAATTATAGGACTTTAGGTCGCAGACCATCTTTATTACACTAATTACACTGTGAAAACTTTTACCTGAAAAATGATAAGTTTGACCAATTCGACCTTTTTTAATTATTTTATCTATTCCTCTGCAAAAATCATAAGAATAAATAAAATTTCTTTTAGACTTACCGTTTCCTTGTAACGGGAATTTTTTATTAATTTCAATGCACCCTAAAAGCTTTGGTATTAATCTGTGCAATGGCTGGCCGGGGCCATAAAAGTTTGAAAATCTAGAAATTATTAAGGGTAATTTAAAAAATTTTTGATAATTTTTTAACAATAACTCAAAACTTAGTTTTGAGGTTGCATATGGAGTTTGAGGGTTAAATAAATTGCATCCTTCTCCAATAAATTTTTTTGAGGATCCGAAGACTTCTGGTGTAGAGATATAAATATATTTTTCTAAAAAATTTTTATTACTTAAAAATTCTAGCATTTTTGTTTTAGATATAACATTAATCTTAAAATAAATTTCAGAATTTTTCCAACTTTCATTAACCATACAGATAGAGGCAAAGTCTATTATAATTTGAGGTTTAATCTTTTTTATTAATTTTACCAAATGGCTTGGGTGATTTAATAAATCAAGCTTAAATTCTTTTAATTTTTTGAAGTTTTTATTAAATTTATAAGGTAAGTAATATTCTTTTTTTTTTTTTCTAAAAGTTCCATATATTTCATATTTATTGGTGGAAAGTAAATAATCTACAGTTGATGCCCCTGAAAAACTAGAGCTTCCCAATATAAGAATTTTTTTTTTCACTTTAATTAAAAGGGTCCTTTAAAATTTGAGTTTGGAACATCATGGCCAATATCACTTTTAAAATTAATATTTATATTTTTATTTAATAATATTTTGATCTTATCAAAAATATTTTTTTTACTTACATAAAAATCTTTTGAATAAAAAGTGCTTGTTGGTGATGGAACGTCCGGCAAAGTTACTAAAATTGGTGATTTTAGTAATTTAATTTTTTTATCTATATAAATCTGAGATATTATTTCTGATCCGATAGAGCACACTGGGTGAGAAATAGTGTCTAAAACTAAAAGTTTTTTAGTTTTTCTTAATGATCTTTTTATTATTTTCATATCTAGAGGTTTTATTGTTCTTAAATCTATATGATCAAAAAATATATTATTTTTGTTAAGTATTTTTTTCATAGTTAAAATTTCTAAAGTTGATAAAGAGTAAGTGACAATTGTTAAATCATTGCCTTTACTTAACAGTTTAGATACTCCAATTTTGTTCGTTTCTTTAATAATTTTTTTTTCTTCTGACCCATGTAGCCACCTATGTTCTATAAATATTACCGGATTAGGATCTCTTATTGAGTCTTTTAAAAGGTTGTAGGCATCAGATGGTAACGATGGCATAACTACTTTTAGACCTGGTATATGGGCGAACCAACTTTGCAAACTTTGGGAATGCGTAGGTCCTTGGCCCCAACCTTTTCCAACAACTAATCTAATAGTAATTGGTATGTTTTTCTGCCCACCAAACATATAATGCCATTTTGCAGCACTGTTGACCAATTGATCCATTGCTAATAAAAAAAAATCTAACCTTTGATGCATCATGACACACGGATTTTTATAAAGTGACATCCCTACACCAATGCCTGTCATGGCATTTTCAGACGTTGGGGTCTCAAAAACTCTATCATCTCCAAATTTTTCATTTAAACCTTTTGTGGTTCCAAAAAATTTTAAACTATCGTTGACGCCAAGGCCAAAACATACAAGTTTTTTATCTCTTTTCATTTCTTCAGTTAAAGCCTGATTAATTGCTTGTCCGTAACTAATATTCATTTCTTATAAACTAAGCTCCTAATTTTACTGAAATTTGGTTTTTTTAGATTTTTAATAAAATTAAACTCAGTGTCTACATTTTTAATAATATTTTTTTCTAACAAATCTATTTTACTTCTTTTAAGTATGTTTTTTTTTATTAAATAATTTTTACTAAAGATAACAGGATCTTTTTTTTTCCATTTTTCTACTTCTTTATTTGTTCTATAACCAAGTCTTGTGTCATCATTTGGACCACAATGTTCTAAATATCTATAAGTTTCAATTTCAATAAAATGTGGAAAAGGATTCTTTCTTACTTTGTTAAATATTTTCTCTAAATTTGAAAAAAGTATATAGGGATTATCCTGCTTAAGTTTATTGGATTTAGCCCCTATCGCTTCTGCTAATTTAAAAAGCTTTCTATTATACGGCTGCCTGTCTTTAATATGGGTGTAGACTGAATAAAAATTATTTTCACATATAAAAACTACCGGGAGTTTTTTTATTACACAAAAATTTAAAGACTCATAAAATACGCCCTCTTCTAGAGCAGCGTCACCAACATAAATACAAACAAGGTTTTTTTGTTTATTGATTTTTAAAGAATAAGCTAATCCAACTCCAATTGGTATAGAGTTAGAAACTATAGCTGTACTGCCATAAAAATTATTCTTAAGATCTATAAGATGCATTGATCCACCGATCCCCTTGCTACATCCTTCTTCATATCCGTGAAGTTCAGCAAATAATTTTCTTGGACTGCCTCCTTTTGCTAAATAATGTGCATGAGAACGATGATAGCTGATTGCTATATCTTTTTTTTTCAAAGCAAGGCCACTAGCAGACGCCACTGATTCTTGGCCGATTGATAGATGCGTTGGGCACCTCATTTGATAATTTTTATAATTTATTGAAATTTTTTCTTCTACTGATCTTATTTTTTTTTGCAACTCATAGATTTTTTTATAAATTTCTTTATTCATTATGGTTTAAACCAATAATAGTCACCTGTATAACCAGCTTCTATAAATAGCTCTTTCCATTTATCAGTATGTAATATTGTTTTAGCTGTTAAATTCCAAGCATACATTAGTTCTTTTTCTTTTTCATTGGAATATGCGTCTACGGTAATAAATTTATGTTTTTTTGAAATTCTTTCAATTTCTTGAAGGGATTTCTTGCATTCTTCAAAATTTAAATTGTGAATTGTAGTAATAGAAATTACTAAATCAAAAGTATTGTCTTCATAATCTAATTGATTTGCATCTCCAGTTTTTACGTAATTTTTAACTTCTTCTTTTGCATTTTCTATAGCATAATCTGAAATATCTATTCCTTCGACCTCGAGACTAGGATTGGCCTTTTTAAAATCATATAGCATGAATCCTTTACCACAACCTATATCTAAAATTTTATCTCCATCTTTTAAATTATAAAAATTAATAAAATCAAGAACAACATTAGACCAAAATCTCTGATTATAATGATAACCACCATAGCCATTATTTCGATCGCCATCAAAAAAATCTTTACCAAATTGTCTAGCTAAATTTTGCTGTTCAATGGTTTTTGAGGAGCCTCTCTCTGAAACATCTCTTTTAGGTTTAGGATACTTAGATAATAAATCTATTTCTTTTCCTATTTTATTTAACATTCAGTTCTTTCATTTTTTTTAAATTAAAATTTTGTGTCCCAAAATTTATTTTCTTTTTTATTTTAAAATACTCAATTAATTCTTCTATGGCATTATCAACACTATGAAGGGGTTCAAAACCAGTTTTGATTAGTCTAGATGAATCTTGTCTATAAGATCTTATATCTACACTTTTATTGATTATAAGTTTTGCTCCAGTTTTCTTTTGAATTTTTTTTGCAATTTTTAATATGCTGTAATTTTCGAAACCCATATTATATATATCTTCTTTAAATTTTTTTTTTGAAAATAAAAAATAATCTACTACTCTAACAATATCCTTTAAATTTACATTGGGCCTAACTTGACTTCCTCCATCTACAAAAATTTTCTTTTTGTAAAATGCATCAAAGGTTAATTTATTTACAGTTACATCAAGCCTTAATCTTTCCGATAATCCACATACGGTTGCTGGCCTTAAGCATTTAATATCAATAATATTTTTATAACTCAAAAATACTCTTTCTGCGATCATTTTAGTTTTATTATAAACTGATATTGGATTAAGTTTTAGGTTTTCCGTTACTTTATTTTCTTTTTTTACACCGTAAACACTTCCTGAGCTAAAATAGATAATTTTCTTAACTTTATTTTTAATCGCATGATCTGCAATTAATTTTGACGCTAAAACATTGACCTCCCATGATAATGTTGGGTTGAGCTCAACAGTTGGATCATTAGCGATATTAGCTAAATGAATAATAGCATAAGTATTTTTTATATTTAACTTATCAAAATTTCTTACATCTTCTTTGATAATTTTTAAATTTTTATTTTTTTTTAATTTATTACCAAACCATAAGTTATCAATGATTGTTACCTTGTGATTTTTATTTAAGAGGTATTCAGTTATTTTTGTACCTATGTATCCGCATCCACCTGTAATTATAAAATTCATTTATATTTAAATGTTATTTAAGAATATGATTTAATTGTTTTTTTAAAATGTTGTAATCGAAAATAGAAACATTTCCAACTTGATTTGTAGAGTAGCTAGCTGCTAATGAGCTAATTAATAGAGTTAATCTACTATCAAGCCCGCTGCCTAAGCACAAAGCTACAAATGTGAGAAAAGTATCACCTGCACCTATTGCATCTACACTTTTTTGATTAAAAGCAGGGCATGAAATAGTAGACCAATTTTTGCAATTAACAAATAGCGATCCTAAATTTCCCTGGGTGACTATTACATTTTCAGCTATTATCTTTTTTCTTAATTTTTTAACTAAACTTAGCAAGCTTGAATTTATATCACTTGTTTCGTAGCGCAATTCGCTTTCGTTAATTACCAAGGTATTGACTTTTTTATATTTAAAAACTGTATGATATCCTCTATTAAATGAATTAATCTGCGTATTTAAATAAATTTTCTTTCTATTATTTGAAATTAATTTTCTTATTTTCTTAGTAAAAATTCCATGTCCATAATCAGTAATAATGACCAAGTCATTTTTAATTAATTTTTTTTTTAATAAGTTGTAAAATTTATTTTCTTCATTAGAAGATATAGGTTCGTCGTTAATATCATAGATACCAATAATTTTACTTTTTTTATATTCATCTAAATATCTAGTTTTTAAAATAGTTGGTGAATTTTTTTTCATTAAAAAATTATGACTTATTTTTTTATCTAAATTTTTAAAAATAAATTTCTTGTCATTTCTTACCTCTCCTAAAAAACTTACTAAATTTATTTCTTTAACAAATGATGCACATAAATTTGCGACATAGCCTATGCCACCCATAAATTTAATGTCATTTTTTTTTTTAACTACCATTATTGGTTCTTTACCTGATTTCCCTATTGCTTCCGTTGTTATGTACTTATCAATAATAGTTTCTCCAATAAGTAAAACTTTTTTACTTTGAATTAACTTTAGGTTTTCTAAAATTTTACTAAAGTCAAAATTTTTTCTGAGAGAATTTATGAATTTTTTACAATCATCACTAAAATTTTGAAAACCATTATCATTTATCGTTTTACTTGAGCTAAAATTTTCCTCTTTAATTATTGAAAACTTTCCCCTACACGACTTCAAAGCTTTAATTTCTAGATTAAGATTTTTATCTTTTTTTGTTAAGGCTTTAATGTAGTCAATACCTTTACAATAAATGTTTGGTTTCAAATTTTTAATTATTTTTTCTGCTGTAGACGCACGACTAATACAAACAAAATCAATACAATTAATTTCTTTTAAAAATCCTAATCTGTTTTTTATTGTAAAAGCAGGTCTTCCTGGACCTTTATTTACAAATTGATCATCTGTCACGGAGACTACTAGAATATCACCAAGTCTTTTTGCTGCGTTAAAGTAATTGATATGCCCAATATGTAAAAGATCAAAAACACCATGGCATAAAACAATTTTCTTTTTTTTATATCTTTTTTTTAATGATTTTAATTGATTATAATCTAGTATTTTATTCATTATCTTAATTTAATTAACTAATTTTTGTGTCAAAATAATTACAACAACACCTAATTTAAAAACTATTTACTTAATCAATCTATACAAATAAATTTTATTTTTTTCATCATATAAAACATAATTAGACTCTAAAACTTGGTCTTTTATGGGAAAAGAAGAAATTATATAGTCCGCTCCAAGATTTTTTACTTCGTTAAAATTAATTAGTAAGTTATTTTTATCACTATAAAGCACATAAACCCTGTTCCCCCAATTATCAAAGTAATCTTTTAATTTTTCATTTTGATTTAGCTCTTGCTCAATAATTTTTCTGAATCTAGTTTTGTAACTAAGTTGATAGAGTGTGTGATAACCATCAATAATATTGATGTCATTCATTGCTGCTATCATGGGATCTATACCGATTGATGCAACCTTATTTGATCCTACTAATATTTTAATTTTTTTATATGTTTCTTTTTTATAATATGAATTAAAAGAATTGTTTGTCTTAAGATTAAAATTTAAATTATCAAATTTATAATTATTTTTATTTTTTATAATAAAGATAATGTTTTTATAGTTTTTATTATTATATTCTTTTTTAACTAGATCTAAATTTTTTTGAGTTAAATTTTTTTTTAAAAACTCTTTCATAAACTCATGTGCGGGCAGGCTAGCTTGGTAGGAAACTGAAGAAAAAATTACTAGAAAAATTAAAAATTTTTTTAAAATATTTATTTTATTTTCATTTAAAATTATAATTAGCAAAATTGAAAATAATAAAGGTAAAACTATTTCAATTCTTGAAAAGTTATATCCTTTTAAAAACCCAAGAGTGTTACTAAAAAATACTTGTGTAATGTCTGATAATAATATGTTCTTTAATATGTATGTGAAAATAATAAATATTAAAAATACTTGTAAATTCTTATTTTTTGTAACAAAGCAAGCTAAAATGAGAAATAATTTTAATATTTTTGAACTGAAAAAAAAGAATTCTTTAATAGTGTTTGGGGAAAAAATTTTATAAAAATTTTTTAATTCAAAATTTATTATATTAAGTAAGCTTTCCTTTTCCATTGATATTCTATGTAAGGGTTCACCTAAAACAGACAAAATAATCGGTGTACTAGAGACAATCATACTTAGAGTTGTAGCTGCAAAAAAAATAAAGAGACATTTGAAGTTTTTGTGATGATTTATAAAAGATGAAAAGATTAACATTAAAATTATCGCAGGGTAGTCAAAAACTAAAGAGCTATTTAATCCAACAAAAATGATTGCTCCTAAATGTTTTAATTTTAATTGATATTTAGAAAGTGCTAAATACATTAGGTAAGGCATTGAAGGCAGAAAATAAGTTGGTGGAGGACTATTAGGATCATTAATTAATGTTGTATAAAATAAAGCTCCTAAAATTACATATGTTTTATTCTTGATAAGAGACTTGCCTAATAAGTAAAAAGATAAATATGAAATTATTTTTTTTAATATTTCTTCAAAAAAATAAAACTGTTTGTCATCAACTATCAGATGTAATAAATTTATGGGGTATAGAACTGTATCCAGGTAATACCATTTGAATTCTCCTGATAAAAATATTTTGTAACTATCAAAATCTCCTCTATATATTTTTGAAATTATATGATTATAAACAGAAGAAATTTCTAAATTATCATGTGGGTTAACCACCACACTATTGAATAATAAAAATGAAAGTAGGTAATATATTGAAAAAATTAATAGCGCAGATATATGTAAATTTATGTTTTTATTCACTATTATTTTTAAGTGTTTATTTATTTTTTTTTATATCTAAGATCTTAATTAATAACAACTTGATAAATTAATTTATGAAAAAAAAACCTGCAGCATTCTTGGATAGAGATGGCGTTATCAACTATGATTATGGCTACATTTATAAATATGATGACTTTAAGTTTAGACCCGGCGTTATTAAAGGTTTGCAATATTTAAAAAAAAAAAAATTTAAAATTTTTATTGTTACTAATCAATCAGGAATCGCTAGGGGGATTTTTACAGAAAAAGATTTATCTTTATTGCATAGAAAATTAAAAAAAATTCTTTCAGAAAATAAAATAAAATTAGATGAAATAAAATATAGTCCATATCACCCAGACGGTGTAATTAAACAATTTACTAAAAATCATAAAAGCAGAAAACCAGACAATTTAATGATCAAGCAATTGTTAAAAAAATGGCCAACTGATATTAAAAAAAGCTTTATGATAGGTGATAGATTATCAGATCAAATGTGTGCTAAAAAAAGTCGATTATACTTTGAATTTGCCAAAAAAAATTTTTATTTTCAGATAAAAAATATTTTGAAGAATATATAATATTTATTTTACTTTGTTCAATTTAATCAAATCACAAACACTTAAAAGCCAGATTTGATGAATATTTTCAATATGATTATAAATATTACTATCTACCCATAAATTAATATCTCCTAATTTTGATAGTGGATTATTTTGCTTGTTCCCAGTTAGAGTAATTATTTTTTCAATTTTCTTCCTTCTGGCCACCTTACAAGCATTTATCATATTTTTAGATTTTCCACTTGAGGATATAAGTATTATGATATCTTTTTTATCCGCATAAAATTCAATAGTTTTTTCAATCCATTTTTCGTAACCATAATCATTTGAAAAACAAGTTATTAAATCTGCTTCATTAAAATTCATTGCTTTAACTTTAACATTTTTTGTTAAATCTACACTTACATGGCTCGCAATAGCTGCACTTCCTCCATTTCCAAATATTAAAACCTTAGAATTATTTTTTTTAACTTTTATTATCAAATTCTTGATTTTGATAAGATTATCAAAAACTTTTTCATCAGGAATTATCTTGGTGTTTAGTGTTTTTAAATATTTTTTAACATTAAATTTATCTGACATTAAATTCTTTATATAAAACAATTGATAAATTTGTAAGCCATTAAAATATTTTTTATTGTAACTATTTGAATTATCTTTATATTGAGCTGGTCAGTTTACTGACTATGACGATAAACGAATTTCGTAATAAGCATTACGGACGTGGGGGCAGTACCCACCACCTCCACCATTTTAAAACTAGGGGGGTGAATTAGGATCGACGAATGTCTAAAGGCTGTTCTTTCGTACGAGATGGTTCCGACGTAACGGGCTAATTTACAAATGCTAACGAAAGTTACGCACTTGCTGCTTAATTAACTTAGTTAATTAAGTTACGGGGTCCGGGGCACCTGGCAACAGAACGCCCCTTAAATATGAACTTAAAAATTAAAAAAATTCTCTATTTTTGGTTTGTAGAAACACCTGATGAAAAAAAATTCCAAAAAGATTTTAAATTTGATCAAGTTATAAAAAGTAGATTTTTGAATGATTACAAATTAGCGAGTCAAAACAGACTGGATAATTGGCAAGATACTGATAGGGGTTGTCTCGCTCTGATTATTTTGCTTGACCAGTTTTCAAGAAATTTATTTAGGGAAAGCGGAAAAGCTTTTGAGCAAGATGAAAAATCAAGATCTGTCTTACTTAAAATAATAGCAAATAACTTTTTAGATAAAATGAATGAAAATGAGAGACTCTTTGCTTTATTACCTTTTATTCATAGTGAGAGTATTTCAGACCATGAGAAGGCATATGAATTAATGGAGAAATATTTGAAAAACCATTCAGACCTAGAAAAAATAAAAAAGTTTTGGTTAGATCACACTGCGGTTATAAAAAGATTTGGTAGATACCCCCATAGAAATAAAGTTTTAAATAGAGTGTCTTCAGACAATGAAGTTGAATTTTTAAATTCCCCCAACTCATCTTGGTAAAATATTACTCACCTGGCAACAGAACGCCCCTTATGATAAGATATATAATGAAAAAATTCTTAATACTTTTAATTTTATTCTTGTTTAGTAACTCATGTGCAACCCCTACTGTAGTGAATGTTATAGGACCTAATGATAATAAGTTTAACTGTGAAGAGTTAAGCTCTGAAATTGCTTTAGCAAATCAATATGCTGATGAAGCTCAAGCTGCTAAAAAAATGAATAATCCTCATAACATAGGTGCTGTATTATTTTTTCTTCCTGGTGTAGGGTTCACAATGAAAAATGTTGAAGAAGCATCTGAAGCAGCAAAAGCTAGAGCTTTACACTTAAATAAATTAAAAGAAAAAAAAAATTGCTGAAGACATAGACGTAAAACAGCAGAACGCTACTAAAAAATATATTTATCAGCTAGGTAAATAGCTAAACCTAGAGCTATTCCAACAAGTATCCAATAATAGTTTTCTTTCATTATGAAATAAATTTAGTTAGGTTGGGTTTGAAATAGTTCTGTCCTTTCATAACTTTGCCTTTGTCATTATAGATTGGTTTTCCATCTGAACCCAGCTTGCTCATGTTTGATTTTTGCACTTCCTCAAAACATTTGTCTAAATTTATTCCAAATGCATGGCCAGCACCATAAGTTACATAAAGAATATCGGTCAAGGCATCAGCAACTTCTTTTATATCATTGTTATCCATTGCTTCTTTTAGTTCGGCTAGCTCTTCTTTTATAAGTTCGTACCTTAAAAAAGTAATTTTCTTGTTAGGAAATTCAGCTTTTTCTTTAATTTCCTGACCGAATGTTTCCATAAATTTTCTAACATTTTCAAAATTGCTCATTTCTTATCCTTTATATTTTATAATTAATTAATAAAAGTGTATTATATCAGTGAATCAAATATGAAATACAGAACAGAATTTGACAGTATTGGTAAAATTAGAGTTCCTGGTGATAAGTATTGGGGGGCATCAACTGAAAGATCAAATAAATATTTTAACATTGGTGATTTTTTAGTTAGACCTTTAGTGATTCACTCTATTGCAATAGTTAAAAAAGCTGCAGCGATTGTTAATGCTAAAAATAAAGATTTAGATCTTAAATTAAGCAAGTATATCATTAAAGCATCAGAAGAAGTCATTAGAGGAAAGCATGATAAGCATTTTCCTTTAAAAGTTTGGCAAACTGGTTCAGGCACACAGACAAACATGAATGTGAACGAAGTTATTGCTAACAGAGCTATTCAAATGATGGGTGGTAAACTGGGGTCCAAAAAACCTGTTCACCCAAATGATCATGTAAATAAATCGCAATCTACTAATGATGTTTTTCCCACAGCAATGCACATTGCCATCGCCTTAAAAACAAAGGAAAAACTTTTACCATCGTTAAAGTTATTGGAAAAAGAGTTAGCTAAAAAATCTAAGGAATTTAGAAAAATTGTTAAAATTGGCAGAACTCACTTACAAGATGCTACACCTTTAACTTTAGGACAGGAATTTTCTGGTTATCATGCTCAATTAAAGCAATGTATTGTAAGAATTGAAAACGCGCTAAAAGAGATTTACCACTTAGCTCAGGGTGGTACGGCTGTCGGTACTGGGCTTAACACAAAAAAAAATTTTGATAAAAAAATCGTTAAAGAAATTAGTAAAATTACAAAGTTACCATTCAAAACCGCACCAAATAAATTTGCAGCTTTAGCCGCCCACGATGAAATTGTTAATTTTTCAGGAACCTTGAACACTGCGGCGGTGTGTTTAATGAAAATTGCAAACGATATAAGATTTTTGGGGTCTGGTCCTAGGGCTGGCTACGGTGAGCTAATACTTCCTTCAAATGAACCAGGTTCATCAATTATGCCAGGCAAAGTAAACCCAACACAGTCTGAAGCTGTTACTATGGTTTGCGTAAAAGTAATAGGAAATCATAATGGTATAACAATGGCTGGTTCACACGGTCACTTTGAACTAAATGTTTTTAAACCTTTAATTATTCATAATATTTTACAGTCAATTGAAATTATGAGTGACTCGTCCAAAACGTTTGCTTTATATTGTGTGAAAGGAATTAAAGCCAATAAAAAAAGAATAAAACACTTGTTAGATAATTCTTTAATGCTAATTACTGCATTGGCTCCAGAAATTGGTTACGATAGAGCCGCTCATATTGCCAAAACTGCACATAAAAATGGAACAACTCTTAAACAAGAAGTAATTAAAGCGGGATTAATAAAAGAAAAAGAATACGATAAGTTTATGAATCCTCTTAAAATGACTAAACCTAAATAACTTAAGAAATTTCCAGGATAAAATTTTTAATTTTTTTATAACTAAAAACATCAAAAATATCTTTGTCTAAAAGTATGTTTTCGAACAATTGTTTAAAATAATTAAGATCTTCTTTCGAAGCTTTATAATCATGATTCATTTCAATTTTTAAAAAGTTAATTTTATTTTTAAAAATATTAATATTTCCTTTAAAATCAATTTTTAATAATTCATTTTTTTTTTTTATCTAATTGCAAATTCTT
>Ga0233444_10004637_pt1 | contig 13080 bp, 12 predicted proteins | sample SI_124_October20_6_FD_182792 | JGI IMG/M metagenome (GOLD analysis project Ga0233444, IMG submission 182792) | Seawater microbial communities from Saanich Inlet, British Columbia, Canada - SI_124_October2016_10_MG | ecosystem: Environmental > Aquatic > Marine > Inlet | place: Canada: British...
AAAATCTTATATCTTCAATTTTAGTATTTTTATAATCAGATCCATCAATATATATGACATTTGAAAAAATATTATTTAAAAAAAGATTATAAAAATTTGACTGATTTTTTAACTCAAAATTATTTTCTTCATAATTTACATTATCGAAAATGTAATACATTAAATGGTTAATAAGAGTTGATTTACCGGATCCTTTCCTACCGGATAACATCAGTACTTTCGGTAATTTTTTTTTTATATACAGTTTTTTGAGTAAATTAAATTCATCACTAAAGCCAAATAAATTTAAAGACTTTTTTGGGTCAAAATATATGGGGTATTTCATTTTATACTTAAACGTTTTCTTACTATTTTAAAAATTTTTTTTTCTAAACTATTATCATTGGTTGAAGAGTCTAAAATAAAATAATTTTTTTTATTTTTAGCTATTTTTAAAAATGAATTTTGAGCTTTTGTGTAAAAAGATTGAGAAAAATTGTCATATCTGTTTTTACTTTTTCTTTTATTCAATCTTTTTTGAGATGAATTTATTGAAACTTTTAAAACAAATGTAATATTTGGTTTAACTCCATTTAATATAAATTTATGAATATTGTTTATGAAATTTATATTAATTTTTTTTCCATAAACCTGATATGCAAGTGTGGAGTCAATAAATCGGTCACAAATTACAATATGTTTATTTTTTAAAGCTGGCTTTATTTTATTTTTTATGTGCTCATTTCTTGCGGCAAGGTATAAAAGAGTATCTGTGTATTTATCAAATTTATCTTTGTTATCTTTGTTAAAATAGTCTTTGAGAATTAGGTTTCTTATCAATTCAGCGCTTTTAGTGCCGCCAGGTTCTCGAGTTAATAATGTAGGAATTTTTTTTTTTTTTAAATTCTTTAAAAGTTTTTTGCTTTGAAAAGACTTTCCACAACCTTCCACACCTTCAAAGACGATAAAAAATGGTTTTTTTTTATACATCTCCCCAAATCAAATAGTTTATTGATGTCATTAAACTTCTAAAAAAATTTACTTTTTTAACATTTTCAGAAGAATATAATGGTAATGTTTTTATAATTTCATCTTTTTTTTTAACCACCAAGTCAGCTACCTTTTCTCCTTTTTGGATCGGAGCATTTATTGGGCCGGAATAATTTAATGTGACTGTTAGGTGACGAATATCTTTTTTATTAATCGTTATATAATAATCCTCTTTTGAGGTAGCATTTATTTTATTTTTTTTTCCTAACCATGTATCTATTTCAAAAATAGATATATTTTTTTTTGATATTTCAAAAGTATTAGTATTTCTAAAACCCCAGTTTAAAAGTTTTAATGACTGACTGCTTCTATGATTTTTAGTTTCAAAACCAGAAGCTACCGCTATTACTCTTCTTTCATTTTTTTTCATGGAACTTGCTAGTGAATATTTTTCAACAGCTAAGTAACCAGTCTTAACACCGTCAACCCCAACATTTTTATATAGTAATGGATTACGATTACCTTGCTTTATTGGTTCACCACCTGTTCTATCCCATGTAAATGTCTTCTCTTTAAAAAGTTCGTAAAATTCAGGGTAATTCTGAATTAAATATTTTGACATTAAGGCAATATCTCTTACCGTAGAAACGTTATCAGGATCATTTATGCCAGAAGAGTTAGTAAAGTTACTTGAGGTCATTCCAATTTCTTGAGCTTTTTCATTCATCATATCTGCAAAATTTTCTTCAGATCCAGCTATACCTTCGGCTAAAGCTACACAAGCATCATTGCCTGATGCAATCACTATACCTTTTAATAAATTTTCTACTGAAACTTGATCATTAATCATGATAAACATTGATGAGTATCCTGCCTGAGAAAGTCTCCAAGCATTTTCTGAAATTGTAAATTTATCATCAAATGATAATTTGTTTTTTTGTATTAAGTCAATAGCAACTATTGCGGTCATAATTTTTGTCATTGAAGCTGGATAAATTTCAGCATCTGGTTCCAATTCGTATAATACATCGTTAGAGTGATAGTCCATTAGAATTGCTGTTCTAGCTAGAATATTTGGATTAGCAAACAAAAGCGTGTTTGTTAAAAATAATAAAAAAAAGTAAATAATTAACTTATTCATTAATAATAATATCTAATTCTTCGAAACCAAAAATTTTGAGATCAATGTAGTCATTTTTTAATGAATTAATAGACTTATATGGGCCAGATAAAACCTCAAATTCCTTGGGTGTTTTTTTTTTTTATCTTAATCTTTTTAATATTGTAGTCAGGAGTTTCAGTGGTGATTCTTTTTTTTAAAAGGTTCGCCGCTTCGTTTGTGTAAAAAGATGCCACAAGTATATAAATATTTTTGCTATTTTTATTTTTTACCAAACTCTTTTTTTGGGAAATATTAGATATTTTAACAGACGTAACAGGAGCATTAGAGGAAATTGTTTTTTCTTCTTGGTAGATTTTAGCTTTTTTAGCTATAAAAGATTTATTTTTTTTAATTTCAAGAATTTCAACTAATGGCAGCTCTTGATTAATATTGAGTTTTTTTGCAACAGGTTCAGTTATTAAAATCTTATAATAATCAGGATATTGTATTTTTTTTATATTTTTTAAAATCAATGTTTCTTTAGTTTGTGGATTAATCAATTTTATTAACGTGCCAACTTTCAAATCTTTATGAGAAACCTGAAATAATTCGTTGTCTAATTTTTTTTTTTTATTTTTATTTTCGTAATCAGCTGTATTATAAATGTAGGCAAAGCCTGTAGCATTATAAGAATTCTTATTGTTTGTTTTAGTGTAATGCTGGGAGCAAGATAAAATAAAAAATGATAATATTATAATCTTATATTTCATTTTTAAAACTTTCTTTTAATTTACAAACAGCTAACGCAAATCTTAATGATCTATTCCAATTTAAAATTTTTTCGTAATTATCAAAAACAATATAAGCTGGTGATAATGTTTCTGCTCCTGGAATTATATCTTTATCCGGAATTATAATAGCTGCATTGAGATTTCTTTTAATATTAATATTTTCGTAATTTTTAATGTATTTTTTGAAATAATCAAAATTTTTTTTATTTTTAATATTACGAGCTGATGAGTTCAAATATTTCATTGGTATATTTTCTTTCAGCTCAATTTTAAAGTAACAAGGTTGATTTCTTTTCCAGCCTATAGTTTTTAAGTAATTGGCTGCAGATGCAAAAGAGTCTTCAGTCTTTTTTAACTCTATAGATTTGTTATTGTTATAATCAATCGCATAATTTTTAATTGTTCTTGGCATAAATTGAAAGTTACCAAATGCTCCAGCCCAAGAACCAAAAAGTATATTTCTATCTATTATTTTCTTATCAACTAAATTTAAAAGTATTAATAACTCTTTAGTAAAAAATTCACTTCTTCTTTTATCAAAACTTAAAGTTGCTAGCGAAGAGACGATATCCATCTTTCCTAGATATTTTCCAAAATTTGTTTCAATTCCCATTAATGCAAGCAATAATTCTTTTTCAACATTAAATTCACTTTCAATTTTTTCAATAATCTTTTTTTCTTTTTTATAAAGTTTTATTCCTTGTTTAATCTTATTTTTTGATGATCTTTTTTTTATATACGTAAATGTATCTTCATAAAACTCGGGTTGATAACGATCATATTTTATTACTTTTGGTAAAAAAATAGCATCAGACATTATTTCATCTACTACACTTTTTGAGATACCCGAATTAATAGCTTTAATTTTGAAATTTTTAATCCATTTATCAAAGTCTGTATTGGCTGATAAACCCTGAAAAATTAAAGAGTTTACAAAAAGAGAAAATATTAAAATTTTAAACATTTTTTTAATTATCATAATTGAACTGTATAAACTAGCTTTACAAATAGGCTACTTATTTATTGTCATTTACCTGCATTGATAGTAATAAATATAGCAATCTAAATTTACGGAGAGGTGGCTGAGCGGTTGAAAGCACTGGTCTTGAAAACCAGCAACGGGGCAACTCGTTCGTGGGTTCGAATCCCACCCTCTCCGCCATTAAATCTTAAAATTTTTAAAAAGTTTTGAAATTTTATTTTCATCAATTTTATCTTTTACTAAATTGTGATGATAATAATTATACAATAACTCATCTTCATAATTTAAAAAAATTTCTAATTCTCTTAAAAAAACCTCATCAAATTCATTTATATATTTATTAACAAAATTACTTAACAAAATATCCATTTCCTTGGTTCCTCTATAAGAAGCTCTATAAATTAATCTTTTTTTAAAAATTTCTAATTTGTTCGACATAAAGTATATTATACATAAATTAATTTAATATATGAAAAAAGATTATATTTTTAATGAAGTAAGTAAGTTAAAGGGAGTTGGGCCTAAACTTTCTAAATATCTTAAACAGAAGAAAATAGAACAGATTAAAGATATTATACTAAATTTACCTTATTCTGAAACAGATAGATCTAAACTATATAAATTAAATGAATTAAAAGTCGGTAAAATACAAACGGTAAAAGCATTAGTTAAAAAATTAAATTTTCCAAGAATTAATAACTTACCATCCAAAATTATTTGTGAAGATGAAACTGGTAAAATTGATATTGTTTATTTCAATAGTCGTGAAGGATATCTAAGAAAATTATACCCTATTAATGAATGGGTTATCATAAGTGGTAAAGTAAATTATTTTAATAAAAAATATCAAATGACAAATCCTGATTATGTCACAACATTGGATAATCAAAAGTATGTTGCTAAAAACATTCCAAAGTATAATTTAACTAAAGGAATTAATGAAAAAAAATATAGATTAATCAGCGAACAAGTAATAAATAATATACCCGTCTTAAATGACTGGTTAGAATTAGATTTTATCAAGAAAAATAATTTATTAAGCTGGAATGAAAGCATTAAAAAACTTCATAATTCAAAGGATGGTAAATCCAACTTATCAAAAAGTTTTAGAAGGCTCGTTTTTGATGAATTATGTGCTAATTTTTTTACTTTGTCTGATAATAGAAAAAGAATTAGAAAAAATAAATCAGTTAAAAAGTTTTCAAAATCAAAATCAAATATAATTATTAAAAAACTACCTTTTTTATTGACCAATAGTCAACAAAATGTACTTAAAGAAATAAATGAAGATCTAAGTAGTACAAAAAGAATGTTTAGAATTGTTCAGGGTGATGTTGGATCTGGAAAAACAATTGTATCTCTATTGGCAATAGCTAATATTATAGAGAGTGGATACCAATGCGCTTTAATGGGTCCCACAGAAATTTTAGCAAAGCAACATTATCAATTAGCAAAAAAAATTTACAGTAATTTAGATTTTAAAATTGATTTTCTAACTGGAAAAACTGAAACAAAATATAGAAAAGAAATTTTAAAAAATTTGCAAATGGGAAAAACCAACTTATTAATCGGTACACATGCATTATTTCAAAAAAAAATTAATTTTAAGAAATTAGGCCTCATTGTTATAGATGAACAACATAAATTTGGTGTTAAGCAAAGATCAGAACTAGCAAAAAAAGGTGGGAGCAATTGTGATGTACTTTTGATGTCAGCAACACCTATACCAAGAACGATGATGATGTCATTATATGGAGACATGAACGTTTCTAAAATTACTGAAAAACCAGCTAAAAGAAAAAAAATTATTACACTAAGTAAACCTGAAAAAAAAATTAATGAATTATGGCCATTTATAAATAAACAAATTAATAATCAAAATCAAATTTTTTGGGTATGCCCCTTAATCGAAGAGTCAAAATTTTTAGATTATTCTTCTGCAAAAAAAAAATTTGATCAGATTAATAAAAAATTTCCTAATAAGGTTGGTTTGATTCATGGTTCTTTAGACAAAGAAGAAAAAGAAAGTGTTTTGAAAAAATTTCTTAACAAAAAATTGTCAATACTAGTTTCTACAACAGTAATTGAAGTAGGCATTGATTTTCCTAACGCAAATTTAATTATTATTGAAAATGCTAATAAATTTGGACTTGCCCAACTTCATCAATTAAGAGGCAGAGTAGGAAGAGGTGAAAAACAAGGTAGCTGCATTCTTTTATTTAAAGATGGCTTAAGTAAAAATGCTATTAAAAGAATTAAAATTTTAAAAAAGTCAGATGATGGTTTTTTTATAGCTGAAGAAGATTTAAAATTAAGAGGTTTTGGTGATTTAGTTGGGTACCAACAAAGTGGAATAAAAAACTTCAGATTTGCTGACCCTGTAATACATCAAGATTTATTTAAATTAGCTGAGAAATTTGTGCAGGATAATCTGGAAAATATAAATGATAACAAATACTCTTTTCTTTTAAAGTTATTCGATAGAGCGGAAATAATAAACATTCAAGAAGTTTAGTTGATATTGGTTGTTCCCGCCGAAACAATGAATTTTGACGCTTGTTCAAAAGTAACATCTAAATAAATTAAATCTTTTTTTGGAACCATTAATAAAAAACCACTTGTGGGATTTGGAGTCGTAGGAACAAAAACATTTACGAGTTTTTCGTTAATTTTATCTTCGATAACACCATGATTTTCTTTGGTAGCAAAACCAACTACCCATATATTTTTCCTTGGATATTCTAGCAATACTACACTTTTTTCAGAATTATCAGATTTAGTCAGACTTTCTGTCATTTGTCCAATTGCAGAATATATTGTTCTTAGAATTGGAATTCTTTTTAAAAAATTATTAAATATCTCAAAAAATTTTTTTCCGACGAATGAAAGTGAGATCCAACCAATAAAAGTTATTAAAAAAAGAGCTATTAATATTTCTACACCCGGAATATCAAAAGGAAGATAGTTATTGGGATTAATTTTTTTTGGAATAATTTTTCCAGAAATCTTTACAAAAAAAAGTGTTAAATACAAAGTTATACCGATAGGTATTAAGACTACTATACCAGCTATAAAATTATTACGCAGTCTAGCTAATAAAGATTTTTTATTGAGTTTCGTCATTATTAAATATAGCTGGAATATAAAATAAAGGCTATTATTAAGATAAAAATTGCAATTAGTAATTTATTATTTAAAATCATAATTATAAATGTATAACATAAATAGAAGAAAATTTCTTGGCTATTTTGGCTGCGGTTGTTGTTCATTAATATTGCCTTCTTGTTCAACAGTTCCTATTACCGAAAGAAAACAATTAAGTATTATACCTGAGTCACGAATAAATAGGCAGGCTGCAAGTTCGTATGAAAAATTTAGATTAAAAACAAAATTAATAACCAAAGGAAATGAACTAAACGAGGTTAAGCAAATTGGAAAAAAAATAGAATATGCTGTCAGTGCTTTTTTCGAAAACAAAGGTCAGGAAGATCCGACAAAAAATTTTTCTTGGGACTATATTCTTGTAGATAATGATAAAGTAGTCAATGCATGGTGTATGCCTGGAGGCAAAATTGCGGTTTACACGGGTCTACTCAAAGTTACTAAAAATATTCATGCTCTTTCGATAGTAATGGGACACGAAATAGCTCACGCAGTAGCAAGACATTCAGTAGAAAGAATGAGCCATGCAATGACAATTAATCTTGGCACAACTGTTGCAGACATTTTTTTAGGAGGAGCAATTAATAGAACAAGAAATACTGTAGGGCAGAATACTGGTATGGATATTTTTCAACTCGGCATAATGAATCCATTTGGTAGAAAACAAGAAACAGAAGCTGATTACCTGGGTTTAATTTTTTCATCTTTATCAGGATATGATATTAGAGAGTCGGTGAAACTTTGGCAGCGTATGGCGGAAAAAAACAAGGGTAAAGAGCCTCCTGTCTTTTTAAGCACTCACCCAAGCAGTAAAAAAAGAATTGATAATTTAAACTCCTGGATATCTGAAGTAATGATTAAGTATCCACCAATAAAAACTTAATTTTTTTATGGTGAGCCCTGATGGACTCGAACCATCGACCCATTCCTTAAAAGGGAATTGCTCTACCAACTGAGCTAAGGGCCCACAAAAAAATAAGTTTTATATTTTATTTATTTAAAATTCAAATCATTAATTAAACAAATTAATATATTTTTTATAAAAACTAGGAAAAGTACCATTCTTAATGTTTTTTCTAATTTCGCGCATAAATTGTTGATAGAAATGTATATTGTGTAAAGAAATAAGCATAGAAGCCATTATCTCATTTGATTTAACAAGGTGATTTAAATAACTTTTTGAGTACTTATTTAGTTGTTTTATGTCGCACTCGTTATCCAAGGGAGTTTTATCATTCACATATTTTGAATTTTTTAAATTAATTTTTCCCTCCCAAGTAAAGGCTAAGCCTGTTCTTCCAGATCTTGTTGGCATAACACAATCAAACATATCTATACCTTCTTTAACAGCACCTAAAATATCAGAAGGCGTTCCTACACCCATTAAGTATCTTGGTTTATCTTTTGGTAAATAATTGGTGGTTTGATTTAATATCTTAAACATATCTGATTGTTTTTCACCCACAGCTAACCCACCCATAGCAAAGCCATCAAAATCAATTTCTTTTAACTTCTCTATACTTTCAATTCTCAAATCTTTGTACAATCCACCTTGTGCTATACCAAATAAACCTTTTTTTTTATTATTACCAAATTCAGTTTTACATCTTTTGGCCCATTGAGTTGAAACATTAATAGCTTTAGATAAGATTTTTTTATCAGTTGTTAATTTAGGACATTCATCTAAAACCATTATTATATCAGAATTAATAGATTTCTGTACTTGGATACTTTTTTCAGGGCTCAAAATTATTTTTCTTCCATCATGGTGAGATCTAAAAATTGCTCCTAATTTTAAATCAATTTTATTAAATTTTGACAGAGACATTATCTGGTAACCTCCAGAGTCAGTTAATATTGGTTTATTCCAATTCATGAAAGAGTGTAAACCATTAAATTTATTTAATACTTCAATACCTGGCCTTAGCAACAAATGATAAGTGTTACCCAAAATTATTTGCGTGCCAGTTTTCTTTATATCTTCAGTAAAAATTCCTTTTACAGTGCCTTGCGTACCTACTGGCATGAAGGCAGGTGTATCAATAATGCCCTTAGGTGTATTAATTTTACCAAGTCTAGCTTCACCATCCTGAGTTATTAGCTCAAATGAGAAGTTACTTTCGAACATGTTTATTTTTATTTTGACTTAAGAGAAATGATCTTATCTGGGTTAGGAACAGAACCGCTATTGGGGTCACCTTTTTTTATCATATCTATGAATTCCATACCTTTTGAAACTTTACCAAATACTGAGTATTGTCTATCTAGATGAGGAGCAGACTCTAAGCATATAAAAAATTGACTATTAGCGCTATCTGGGTCTGCAGACCTCGCTGCTGACAAAATCCCTCTAGTATGTGGGACGTCGGTAAATTCTGCTTTTAAATTTGGTAAATCAGATCCACCTGTACCAGCCATTGAAATATTGAAATCTGGAGTATTTGAATTTCCAAATTTTACATCACCTGTTTGAGCCATAAAACCATCAATAACTCTATGAAAAACTACTCCATCATATTTCCCGCTATCAGCAAGTTGTTTAAACCTTTTAACGTGATTAGGGGCTTTTTCAGGGTAAAGTTCAATTTCTACTTCACCATATGTTAATTTTAAAATCATAATATTATTATTAGCGTTTACAATTGTAGTTACTAAACTAAAACAGAATATAAATATATAGGTAAATTTTTGCATTAAAATTTATTTTTTAATTTTTTGGCAGCATATTTAGTAACAAATCTATTTATATTACCTCCCAGATTAGCTATTTCTTTGACAAAATTTGATGAAATAATTTGATTTTCAACATCTGACATCAAAAACATTGTTTCAATATTTGAATTTAATTTTTTATTCATACCAGCTAATTGGAATTCGTACTCAAAATCAGATACAGCTCTTAATCCTCTTATTATGGCATTAGCATGATACTTTTTACACAAATCAATTGTTAAATTATTAAAGGAAATAACTTTGATTTTTTTTCTGTTTAACTTTAAATCTTTAAATAAAGAATTATTTATTATATTCAATCTTTCTTCTATTGAAAAATAATAGTTTTTGTTAATATTGTCTGTTGTTGCTACAATCAATCTATCAAAAATATTTAATGATTTTTTAATAACATCAATGTGGCCATAGGTAATGGGATCAAATGTTCCAGGATAGATAGCTGTTTTCATAAATTATTGAATATTATCTTCTATTTTAATAACAGATACAACTTTTTCATTTCCAGATAATTTTTTAATTCTCACACCTTGAGTGTTTCTACCTGCTGTTCTAATTTCTTTCACTGCACATCTCATAATACTTCCCTTATCAGTAGATAAGATGATTTCATCACTTTCTCCGACTACTAATGAAGAAGAAACATTACCGTTCCTAGCTGAATTAATAATACCAATAATGCCTTTACCGCCTCTATTTGTAACTCTATAATCTAGATACGAAGTTCTTTTTCCATAACCATTTTCAGACACGGACAGAATAAATTTGTTAACACCATTTTTAATTTTTTTGTCTTTATTAATTGTCTTGGAGTCAATCTTGGAATTATTTATTATTGATAAAGAAATAACTTTGTCTTTATCAGCTAATTGAATTCCTTTAATTCCTTTTGATGATCTACCTTTAAATAATCTTAATTTTTTTGATTTAAATCTTATACATTTACCAAATTGAGTGCTTAATAGAATGTCTTCATCTTCATTACAGATTTTAACACCAATTATTTTATCATCTTGTTCTAACTTCATAGCAATTTTTCCGCTATTATTAATATTTATAAAATCTTCTAAAGTATTTTTTCTCACGTAACCTTTTGAGGTAACAAAAATAACCATAAGTTTTTTCCATTCTGACTCATCTTCAGGGAGAGGCATGATTGAACTTATTGCATGGTGGCTTTTTAAGGGTAAAATATTAAAAATAGATTTTCCTTTAGATGCAGATGAGCCTTCTGGAATTTTATGAGCTTTAATTTTATAAACTAAACCTTGCGTTGAGAAAAATAACACGGGTGTATGTGTGTTAGCTGTAAATATTTGTACAACAAAATCTTCCTCTCGAGTTGAAATACCTGATTTACCTTTTCCACCCCTTTTTTGAGCTTTTAAAGCACTTAATGGGCTTCGTTTAATATAACCCTGGCTTGTAATGCTTATAACTACAGATTCTTTCTGAATAGTTTCCTCAATATTATAATTTAAAACTGCATCAATTATTTTTGTTCTCCTTGGTACGCTGAATTTATCTTTAATTTTTTCAAGCTCATTTACAATAAGTTTATTAAGTTCTTTTTTAGAATTAATTATCTTATTGTATTCAATAATAAGTTCAGCAAGTTTGTTAATTTCACTTTCTATTTCATTAATTCCATAAGCAGTGAGTTTTTGAAGTCTTAATTCTAAAATTGCACTTACTTGTTCATTAGAAAGTTGGTAACTGGTAATATTTTTTTTCTTATCAATTAGTGCAATTAGTTTAACACTTTTTTTAATTTTCCATTTTTTTGATAATAAATTCTTTTTTGCTCCATCTGTATCTTTAGAATTTTTAATTATCTTAATGACTTCATCTATATTTTCTACAGCAGTTGCTAGTCCAATTAAAATATGTGCTCGTTCTTCAGCTTTTTTTAAATCAAATTTTACCCTTTTTATAACTGTATCTTCTCTAAATTTTAAAAATTCAGAAATAAATTCTTTTAAATTTAAAATTTTTGGTTTTTTATTAACAATTGCAAGTGTATTAAAACCAAAAGAGCTTTCTATATTTGTTAATTTGTAAAGTTGTCTTCTAACAGTTTCAGGCTCAACTGCTTTTCTGAGTTCAATAACTACTCTAATACCTTCTCTGTTAGACTCATCTCTTAAGTCTCTTATTCCTTCGATTTTTTTATCTCTAACTAATTGAGCAATTCTTTCAATCAGTACTGATTTGTTAACTTGATAGGGTATTGATTTTATTATTAATGTTTCTCTACCATTTTTTTTTTCTTCTAAATCTATTTCACCTCTAATTTTAAAAGACCCTCTTCCTTTATTGTATCCTTGTTTAATAATATCTTTACCTATAATTACTCCACCTGTAGGAAAATCAGGTCCTGGAATATGCTTCATTAGTTGTGAGACAGTAATATCTTTGTTGTTTACATATGCGATTGTTGCATTAATAACTTCACCTAGGTTATGAGGTGGAATACTTGTAGCCATACCTACCGCAATACCTCCTGCTCCATTAACTAAAATATTTGGATACTGAGATGGTAAAACTTCTGGTTCTTTTTCTGTCTCATCATAATTACTTCTGTAATTAACTGTATTCTTTTCTAAATCTTCCGTTAAATATTGGGCAATTTTACCAAGCTTTGTTTCTGTATACCTCATTGCAGCTGCTGGATCACCATCTATAGAACCAAAATTACCTTGCCCTGTAATTAAAGGTAAGCTCATGGAAAAATCTTGAACTAATCTAACTAAAGCATCGTAAACAGATTGGTCTCCATGTGGATGGTATTTACCGATAACATCACCAACTATTCTTGCGGATTTTCTAAAAGGTTTAGACCAATCATAACCACCTTTATACATAGCAAAAATAATTCTTCTATGAACCGGCTTTAATCCATCTCTAACATCAGGGAGTGCTCTACTTACAATTACGCTCATAGCGTAAGATAAATAAGATGAGCTCATTTCATCTTGAACAAGGATAGGTTTATATGACTTATTGATCTCTACAGTGTTTTTTTCCATTAGACTTTAAAAAGGAATTTCATCATCTAAATCAGAATTTTCTTGATTTAGATTTTCATTAGGCAATGAACTCTTATTTTCTGAGACTAAATTTGAGTTACTATCAGCGCTGTTTCTACTATCCAACATAGTTAAGCTTGAGTTGTATCCTTGCAACACAATTTCTGTAGAGTATTTATCTTGACCAGAAGACTCATCTTTCCACTTTCTAGTGCTTAGTTGTCCTTCAACATAAACATTGGCTCCTTTTTTAACATACTGTTGAACCACATTAACAAGACCTTCATTGAAAATAACCACCCTATGCCATTCAGT
>Ga0233444_10004640_pt1 | contig 13073 bp, 10 predicted proteins | sample SI_124_October20_6_FD_182792 | JGI IMG/M metagenome (GOLD analysis project Ga0233444, IMG submission 182792) | Seawater microbial communities from Saanich Inlet, British Columbia, Canada - SI_124_October2016_10_MG | ecosystem: Environmental > Aquatic > Marine > Inlet | place: Canada: British...
ATTGATTAATGAATGAGTATTTGTGTTCGGAATTTTCAAAAGTAATTTTAATCTTTTTTCAAGCCCCGAGATGTTTTCGGTCTCCCAAAATTCTTTTTTGTAATTAAATCCTAAGCATCTATTCTTTCCGTTTTCGATTAAATGTTGAGCATACTCAATCTTTGTGTCCAACATGGCTTGTTTTACAGCAAGATCGCTAATATCCTCAGATTCTATTTTCATTAATTTAGAGAGCGTAGAAACATCAATAAACTCACTAAATCTTGACAATAAGTGATCCACAATTTGTGTTCTCCTCTCATAAAAATGATCTCGAGACTCTGAAATAGACTCTAAAAAATCAGTGTATTCTCGTTCACTTTTAAAGGGGATTAATTCGTCAATTTTTGGGATTTCATGTGGATATTGAGAATAAAATGTTTTAGAAATATTTTTTTCAATAGAAAAGAATTGATGAAAATTTGCCAACTGACTTAAGTGGTTGGCCATTAGTTGTTCAAATAATAATAAGAAGCCTCTCAATTGTTTTACTTGTGCTTTTCTTTTACTATTGGACTTGGCAGGTATTTCTTTAACTTTTAAACCATAAACCGCAGGAAATTCGTTTTGAATAGAATAATATTCCTGAATTTGAGCTTTTGTAAATCGTCCACTGATATTAACTTTTTGTGAGCTAACCGTTTTATAATAATTATTTTTTTCAGAAATACTGAGGGAATCATAGAGTTGAGATAGTATAATGGTATCAACCTCGTATTTGATTTGATCTCTATATAGCTGAATTTGCTCTGAAGCAACATTATAGTTTCTAATATTTTTTTCTAAAAAAGGATAATTATCCTCTCCAAAAGTGATGAGATCTTCAAATACTTTAACGCCATTCTTAAATAAAAAGATTTCTTTGACTTCTATAACCCCATCAATTTTTTCAATAATCTCTTTAATCTCTGAAATGTATATTTCATTTGTTTTGAGTGCAAAATCCTCTGAATTAATAAATCCTTTCACAGGTGCAGGTCCCGAAAAAAGATCTCGAATGGACTTGCCATTTTCCCGCATGGTTTCCAAATCATGGAATCGGACATGAGGATTTAAAACATTTTCAATTTGAAAATAAATTTCTGATAATATGGTTTCCCCCAGAACAAAAGAATCAACATCGATTTTAGCATTAATACTGATGTTATCTTTCTTCAGGACTTTTAAGTCTTGAAAATCAGTTCCAAGGGATCTATTTTCAGCTAAAAGGGCAACAATAGAATTCTTAATTTGTATTTCCGATTCTTCAGATTCAAAACCTTCTTCAAATTGAACAAATACATTATACAGCCCCTGAAATCCTAAAATATTATCCTCTACGGGATGTACCCAAGCATTTTTTACAGCCTCAACTTGCTCTATAATAATTCGCTGAAAATCAGAAGGAATTAAGGGTGCAGAGGGCAGAATTCGATCAACAGGAAAAAATAAGTTTGTTTTTTCAAGATTGTATCCATCTTTCTTACCGATTAAAAGATCTTGAATTGAAAAATTATTTCTGTATCCTAAATCGGTTATTGCATAACACAACTGTTCTAAAATTGTAACCCCCGGATCGTGATAATTAAAATCAGTCCACTTTTCACCACTGAAATTTTGTATTAATGAAATTCCTTTTTCAAGTAGAAGATCATAGTTTTCACTATCACTTCTAAAATCCGGAGATGTAAAGTTTTTAGGTTCTACCATTGGTGTTTTTTATTCAGAAAAGAAGCGTGAGATATTATACTTGATTTTAAAGGGCTGTCCGTCCTTTTCATTGACTCCATAGTGCCTTCTTGTGCGAACTTGAAGTTCATAATTATGCATTTCACCCACCCATTTAAACTGAAGCTTATTCAAAAAACTTCCATAGAATGAAGAGCTCACCTTAATTTTATTTTTGGAAGCTTTCCCTCCAAAAGTAGAAAGAGCAATGGCGTGAGAGAGTGCATATCGTCCGCTACCTAATTTACCTTTTATCGAAGCAACCACTTCAAAACCATTAATTCCGTCAAGATTGGATAAAATAGTCTGCCAATTCCCATTTCCATCCACCTCACCCACAGCATAATTTCCACTTTTGGATTCAATTCCAATAACTCCTTTAACATCAAAATCAAATTTTGGATCATTCGTATGAATTCCTATTTGATTGTTTGTTTCAAACTTTATTAAGGGTTTAGCTTCTTGATTATTCAAAGAAAGACCCTCAATGTTTTCATGATTGAGATTGAATGAAAAATCAGGTTCTTTTTGAGTCGATTTCTTAAAAAAAGAAATTAAGCGAGTAGAATACCCATGGGGGTTTAATTTAAATCCGTGCTCAGCATTCATAGAAATGCCATCATCTACTTGATTCAAAGAGGAATCAATTAAATCTACAAAATGTTTTTCTGTAGCAAAACCACCTTTTTGAAAGTAATTTTTTAATGTCTGTCGATTTATTAAAGCCATTTTAAAATTTAATTTTAATTACACTTTTATTTTCTAATTCATCATCTTCGATTTCATTTTCTTGGGGTTCCAAATCAAATTCAGACGTTTTACTTTCAGAATTTATTATAAAATTCCCCTCAACATTAAGTTCGTTATAGTCTAACGGCTGGGGTAAAGAATATTCTTGAACATCGATGATACTTACTTTGTTATTGTTTCTAGGCACTAAAATAGACCAAGGAGAACCTACCTCAATGATCTCACTTTTCCCCTCCTCAGAAGCGCTGTCAAAAGCTAAAACACTCCCATTCTCGAGGGTTTTGAAGTGTATTATCGAGAGTCCCGTTACAAACGAGACATAGGGTCTGCTTTTTATGAATTGAACTATGTCTGTTTTCTTGAGTGTATTCTTGATCTCACTTTCACCATAAATCCAAGGACAGATAAATTTAAAAAAGTCAGCATTCAATTGATTTATGGCTTTTCCTCCCGAAATGTTTGAAAACTTAATCTTACATTTTATCCAAATATCTTCAAAAATTGGATTGATAATATCCACTTTTAAGAAAGGAGAGCTGTATTGAGTTAAGAATTTTTTTATCTCGATTATATCAGCACCATTTAGTTTGATTTCATCAATGTTTTGAGAATCGTCTATCTTTTTTAAGCATAAAATTTTGATGTGATCCGAGTTAGTGTCTTCATAAGATCCCTTCGAAATACACTTCACATGCATTAACCAGTCAAACTTTTCAAGCAAAAATTTCTCTATATCCCATTGGGTCACAGGCCTATCCTTGTGCCTAAGCATTTGACTCACTCGGTTATAAAATTGTAAATTCGATTCTTTTTCATTCCCTCCAAAAGCTGCTAAAGGTTGATTAACTCTTAGCACGCCACTAATAGGTGTGGCAAGTTGTTGAACAGACCCAACCGCATTAGGGGGGGTGCTGATAAGGGAGTCATCGTTTGGAATCACCTCCGTTAAAGTTAAAGCATTCGTATAGATCGCCTTTATAAGACTAAATTGATCTGCTTTGTTTTTGGAAACTGCCTTGATGTAGAATTTATCATTATTAAAAAATCCAAAGTCATTGGAGATGTCTTGAGGTAAATTTAATGAAATGACCCCTGACTTCATCAATGACAGGGTTTCATCGTATATAATTTGGTTCGGTTTTAATACTTTCCAGCCATTAGAGCTTGAATAAAGCCAATCTAGATTTTGACTGAACTCGTAATCCGTATTCTCGCTTTTTTTAACCTCAACCAATAGGTTTAGCATCTGCGGTGCTTTTATATTTTCTAGGCCAATAATAAACTCTCCAACATAGTCAAATTTTGGAATCAAGAAGGTACTGGTAATATTACTTTTTGAAAACGTTTTGGTCACCCCTTCATTCGAAACTAAAAAGAAAGAATTTTGTTGTTCAAAATCATTTTCCCTCAATAGTGCCTGATTGAAGTAAAGTGAAGCTTTTGATTTGTAATCAATAGATAAATTATCCACTATGGGAGCCCAAGGTTGATTGGGAAGTGGTACCTCCTCCCCCTTTTTCTTAGTTGTAGTTTTTAAAACAGCTTCACTGTATATTGAGCTAAATATATCAAACCCAAAACCTATTTTGGGTTCGATTAATTCTAGCTTTAAAAAACCTGTTTCTGACTCTTTGGAATAGGATTCAACATCTTCATATTTTAAATCATACTTAGGTTTTAAGTTTAATGAAGCGGGGTCAAAATCTTTAAACTCAAAAGAAGACATTATTTTGGCGTCTTCATCGAGGGAAAACATCTCAAATTCGTGATCTTTGCTTCCCATTCTACGATAAGTAAAATCAGATAAAGCTGATAATTTTAATTTAAAACTACTGGTATCTATCTCACGATTATAATTTTGATAATAATCTTTCAAATCCATGTATTCTGTGGGAAGATTGGTGTAATCCCAACGCAGGCTAAACGATTCTATGGGCTTACAAAACAATTCATTAGAACCGATTTTAATTTCCGATCCTACAGCTGGCGCTGCGCCAAGAAAATCAAACTCACCGTTTAAATCTATATCTCCTTGCTTATTTTTAGCAAAGATTCTTTTTAAATCTTTTACTGTAACTTCAATATCAATTTTTGACAACTCCATTCCAGTGATGAAAGAATACGAGTGATAAAAATCAGTAGAGTTTAATAAAAATTGAAAAAGTGGGAATGTTGTATTGAAATTCTTCAAGTGAATTTCTTCATTGTATGGATCAACGGAAGGCTGTCTTTTATTTAAATCTACTTTCACGGAAATCTCTCCTGTAGACCAATCCTCTGGATAAATAATTGAATAGTCCTCAACTGAAATCCAGCCCTCTTCGTTTGTATAATTGATAATGAACATATTATCAAAGACTTCTGTGAATATTTCTTCCTCACTTAAGCCTCTTTGATTGGAAATATCAATGATTAAATTGGTGAGATTTTTTATCGAACTGGGAGTAAATTGAATTTTGAAAATTATTTCACGATTACTTTGTGCAAGTGACAAGGCTGGAGATGAAATAGCAAACCCGACCTCTGCAACATCCATTGTTTTATATTCATCAGTTTTCAAATACTGTTCTTCTCCTAAGGTAGAAAACTCAGACATGTCTTGATTGAATTTCCCTACTTCATCGATCGTTAAACAATGATTTTTACTAAAGATTCCAGAAACTAATTTAAAGTTTGAGTTATAATCAAACCGGCTGTTTTTACTTACAAAAAAAGTTTTTAGCTCACTTATTTTAGTATTGTTGAGATTGATTTCATTGTCTGTGGTATAAATTATATTATTCCCATTTTCATATTGACCTGCAATGATATCTGTTCCTTGTTCAATATTGATCAAATCTTGATTTTGATTGATATCGAAATTTACAAACATCTTTTTAGGTGTAATTCCTTTTATTTCTTGATCTAAAATTGAATTGTAATAAAAATCTAAATGCTTTTTTGAAAGGGAATTGATGTCTTGTTGAGCATTTTGAAAAAGCTCAAAAAAGGCTAACAGAAGTCCCATATGAGCTTTATGGATACTTTTGTCTGTTAATGATTTTTCAAATAGCGGTTTTGATTTTAACTGAACATTGGATAAAATACTATAGACTGGATTGTAGAGCAAAATTAATTTCTTCAATGCACTACTTATTTTGGATTGTTGAGGATCAATATCAGAAAAAATATCAATTGGAGGTGTTTTATTTGCCTCCCATATCGAAGCATAGCTATTGATCTCTATATTTAGTTCAATTGAAAAGTCTGTATTTTCTTTAAGCCCCAAATAATATCCAATAAAAACATTAAAAGTAGATTTGAGTTTATTTGTAATGGCTTGTTCTAATTCTAGTTCAATTGCAGAACTTTCAACTGAAGTTATGTTTCGAGTAGCAGAAAAGTACCATTTATTGATGGTTTCAAAATAAAATGAAATTAAATTGAATAATTCTTTAAATATTTTTTCTTTTTCTTCTTGTGAGGAAAAGTCATCAAATTTTTTGATGAAATTGAGGCGTTGGGCATCATAACTTAAAAGATCCAGTTTTATAATCTCTGCGATTAGAAATGTATCATCTAATTCAATTAAACTATCCCAAGTACCCTCTTTTCTGTTCTTTAAATCAAAAAAGTTGATTTTTTTAGAAAGTTGATACGTAAACAAGATCAAATCTTCAATCTTCCGATCGTCAATTTTTAAATTCTCTGGATTTAATATGTCTAGACTCGTTTTTTTCAACACTTATTTTTTAATGCTTGTCCCTTCATTTAAGTAGAAAGGAAAAACAATATTGGTTCTATTATTTGTTGCCCGGATTTCATATTCAATATTGATTTCAATAAGACCATCCTCACTATTCACTTTTGAAGCTTTAATATTTATTATGGATATCCTGGGTTCAAATTCATTAATACTTCTCTGTAATTCGTTTGAAAGGCCTTGTATGAGGCTCTCATCAGCTAATTCAAATAAATGGCTATGAAGAAAACATCCAAAATCACTTCTCATAGTTCTTTCTCCAAGTTTTGTAGAAAAGTAAATTTCAAGACTTTGCTCAATATCTTTGTCCATGGACACCATTTCAATGTCGCCTAACTTCTTGTCAAATGTTGGTGGAAAAGACCAGCCACGCCCTAAAAATGATTTTTCTAAATCTTCCATGTTTTAATTTAATTCAATTGATCCCGCTTTTATGGTCATTTTACTTCCCCCATCAGATTCAATCCCTTTGGATCCTTTCATGATGATTTTCCCTTTAGCATTGATCGTAATGTCTTTTTCACTGCTTATTTCAATCCCTGAATTGGAGGTTACAATTTTATTTTTATTGATGTCTGTAATTTCAATTTCCTTATCTGTCTCTTTAATTTTGATATAATTGTCATCACTGGATTTAATCGCAATTATCTTTTCTTTATCGTCAAATTCAACTGATAATTTTTCTTTTGAAAGAATCGCTTTAAACTGATTATCTGTTTCGATTGTTTTGTAGGGAACTGTACTTTTAGTGTATAAACAACCTAAAACAACAGGATATCTTGAGTCGTTTGCAATAAAAGAAACGACTACCTGTGAATCAACTTCAGGAATAAAAAAGGTCCCTGCTTCATTCGAGGTATATAAAGTGGATAATTTAGCCCAAAGACCATCTCCACTTGACTTTATCGTTGGAATATTCACTTGAATACTATACTCGTTGTTTGGATCTTGATCAATTTTGGTCACGGTACCCACATGTAAACCCTCTATTTTTGGATTATACTGACTCACATCCACCTTATTTTTTGAATCTAATGGATTGTATCTCATTCCAAAGCCTACCCATGTCTTAAAAGATCCATTTTGAAAATAATGGCCCAATGAAGTTACATACGCCATGCCACTAAACCTCGTGCCAAAACCCACTAAGGTTATCACTGAGCCTAAGTCAATTGAATTAATTCCTTTGACACAAACTCTTCCCACCAATCTACTCAATCGAGAACGCATCAAATAAGCATCAGCAATCTTTTTTGCTTCACTACTATCAATGATTGACGAAGTTGATAATTCATTTTTAGTAGGGCTAACATCTTTACTAATTGTTACTCCATCTAAATCGCCTTGATCCAGTATTGAAGGTTCTTGACTACTGGACAAAGTATTTTCTTCGTTGTAAGGATCGAAGGTATTGATATCAAAAGTACTGTATTGTGAAGATGCATTTACTTCAGCTTCAAAATCAATCATACCATCACCATAGGTGATTGTTAGCTCAGGTACTGCTACTAAGGGTTTAGGTTCAGTAACCGTAATGTTGTTATCGGAATTGAGCACGATCATCCCATTAGCTTCTGCACGTTGTAAAATAAAATCCCAATCGCTGATGTTGTATTTGGGAAGAAAATCATGAGTCACAGTGGTAAATGACACACTTTTAGTCACTCCAGCAGCATTTGATATAAGCGTCGATATAATATCACTATCTAATTTACTTTCGTAAACGTCTGAAGTATAAGTGTTTGTTAGTTTTACTGCTTTGTCTACGCATTCTAGAACTAATAGATTACTCGTGGGGCTATTTTGAAAACCTCCTTTAATTGAAAGAGAATGCTTATCAATAATACCCATAAAAACAGTACTATTGGTTTGATCATAACCAAATGAAATTTCAACTTCGCTTCCAGTAGCAAAAATTGATTCTCCACTTTCATCAAAAGTATTTAATTTTGGATCTCCCCCAATGATTGAAATCGTTGCACGGCTCAATTTATTGATTTCCTTATTTACGCGAACAGAGTGTATTTTGTAGGATGCATCTATTACGGTACCATCAACTTTTAACGAATAAGAGGCTATTTGATTGAGTGAATCTGAAGGAGAAGGGAAAAGTAAACTCATTATTTCTTTATTGGTGGAAATTCTAAGTTAGTGCCTGTTTTCAACTTTCTAAATGAAGGCAGATTATTATGCTCTGCCACTTGTAGATAATAATTTTTATCATCATAATATTTTTGACAAAAATCGATAATATTATCACTCTGTTTCACTTTAGGAATTCTTGTGATATCTGGACTCATGAATAATGAACCCATTGAAGGAATGGGTACTTCTTCTATAAAAACGGTACAATTTGCTCTCAAAGGAGTTCCCGAGTTCGTAAAAAAAGTGTACTCATATTTAAATTCTTTTACCTTACCAAAAATGGTCAAATCCCCCATTCCCCATATTCCTTTAATGTATTTTCTGGAATGTATTTCGTTATCGGGTTCTACAAAAAGTTCATTAAAATAACTAATAGAGGGATAAATAGAATTTCCGGGGGTAGTGATTGGAAAAGGAGATGCCGAAGGTGGAAAAGGAACTGCCCCTGTATTATCAATAGTAAAAGTTACTGACCAAGTTTTTAAACTAAACAAGGGCTCTGAACTTTCAACCATTTGACCATCAGCTGATGATTGAGTACAGTTATCATCTTTCTTTTTGGGATACCCAATCTCAAATTTTTCAGGATTTAATTGCAAGTTATATGTGCCCGAAGGGGAAAATGAGCTTACACTATCAAAAGCTATAAAATTCATATTCATAGGCTAGTAGTCTGATTGTTTACGTAACTCTTGTAAAACTGCTTGTACACATTCTTCAATGAGGCTTCCTTTATCCAAACCACATTTAGAAGGCGCATTGGCCAATTTGGAGTCAATAAGCTCTACTACATCAACTTGCTGTGATGCATCTTCCGATTCAACAGTCCCTTTAACGATAAGTTCTTTGATTTCTATTGGCATATCTCTTTATGAAATTAATTCTTCTTAAAATGTGAATAGGTAAGTTTCATTGTTTCTATTGCATAAGCACCATTCATTGCGTCAAATGGGTCAATATTAATTTCAATAGGATAACAGTTGAAAAAAGTCCATGTCATCAAAATGTCATCGCTATTATTATCTAATAAAAACACATTGATCGTCTTTCTACTTACGTAGTAAAACAACTGGTCGTTTGTCAAAAATTTATTGCACCATTCTCCAATATTTGAGCCCTTTTTAACAATTCCCCTCTTGAGTTCAAGGTCAGAAAAAGTGACCTTGCCAGGAAGTTTTAATTGTTGGTTATTAGATCCAAGCGCATTATAGTCTTGGGTTTGAATTGAAGCAGAAATGCCCGTAACTGACTGAAATGAAGCATCGGTTTGATTCAATTCGAAACCCGTAAGAGCAGTAATACTTCCTAAACCCAGACTGGCATCACTCGATGTAACCCTAAAATTAAAACCCACCACCGGGTAGTGATTCTTATCAACCTCCATACTAATTAGAAAATATGTTTATACTAAAATAGCTAAATAAGATTTTCAAGAGAAGATCTAATTTAGCTAAAATAGAGTTTGGCGAATTGCCATTAAATAATCAAATAGCAATCAAATATTAAGCAACTTCAGCAACTAAACCTTCATGAGCTAAAACTAAAGTTTCAATCGCTGCTTCTGAAGATTGAGAGTTCAGATCTGTTGGAGTAACTTTAAGAGGAAAAGCATTTGTAAGCGTCCAAGTCATTCTTGGAGTAGCTGTTTCATCAAGAAGTCTAATAACAACTGTAAGTCTCTCGTAAGTGTTTAATGAAATTTTAGACATCCATTCATAGAATTGATTGTCATTTGCAAAGACACCTTTTTTAAGGGTAATGTCAGAATATTTAAGTAAACCTGGCATTTTTATCTTAGAATGGTTTGGGCTATTCCCATGTCTGTATTCAATCATTTCTGTTTCAACTTCTAGACCTGAAACCTCTTGAAAAGGTAAGTCTGTCATGTCGCCTATATCAACAGAGAAATAAAATTTTGGTAAAGGCCAAAACTGATCCTGTTCTGCTCCGGAGCCTGCTTGTGGTAGTGCCATATTCGTTTATATTATGTTAATTTATATTAAGATTTATGATTTTTGTTGTTGCTGTTCGAAAGTAATGACGATAAATTCAGCAGGTCTAGTGATTGCTACTTTGACTGTCATTTTCAAAACACCATCAAGGATGTCGTTAGGTGTCATTGTTGCACCCAATCCGATTTCAACGCTAAAAGCATCGTCTGCAGACTGACCTGCCAATAAACCAGATTGCCATTGATTTGTCAAAAAACTAGCCACAGTAGCTCTAAGTGTAGACCAAGTGGTTGCATTATTAGGAGCAAAAACAAAAGCTTCAGAAGCTGATTTGATGCTTTGCTCTAAAAACGTCATCGTTCTACGAACACTAACATATCTATAATCTTTGGAGTTACCTTCTAAAGTTCTCGCACCCCAAACAAGTACTCCTTTTCCTTGGAAGGAACGTATAGCATTTACTGCTTTCCCGTTGAGAGGTAAATTTAATTCTTCCTGGTTGTCATTGTTAATGTTTACAGCGGGAGCAATTACCGAACCTAAACTAATATTAGCAGGTGATTGAGCAACACTTGCTCTTGAATCAACCATAGCATAAGCTCCTGCCATTGCTGCACTTGGAGGCAACAAATTAAGCATCTCACTAATTTCGGTGAGAATGAGGTTTAAAGAAGGACTGATAACCGTCAAAGTAGAATTCAATGAATTTATACCATCAGCATCAGTTGTATCAGGAATCTTGTTGATTTCTGCAGTAATTCCCTCTGCTCTAGGTGCCGTGATATTATCATCTTCTAGATTTTTAGCAACCTCTTTAGAAAGGACTTCAACCAAACCATCAAGATTCGCAATTCGTGTAAAATCGATTTCAGATTTGCTTACGATTGTAGTATGTAAGAATGGATAGTATGCCGCACCCCACTGAAGGAAATTAGAACCTACTCCGTTTCTGAAAGTGTCAATTGCATCTTCGTCATCAAAAGTTCTTTCTTTGGAACCGTGATAAACATCCAAAATAGCAAATCTATTTTTTAGCTTATAACCACAGTGCTGAACCATTGCAGCCTGAAGGCTGTAGCAATCATTCTCATCCAAAAGAATCGCATCCGGAATTACAACAATCGTTGGCTCTAAGAATTTTTCAAGTGTTGCCAAACCACTTCCTTTTGGATCGTTTAATTTGGCAGCATCAATTTTTTCACTATAATTTCCAACAGAAACGATGTAACAATCTGCACCGCCGTTTGCATAAAATAAGCGCATTGAACTGTGCAACATGAATTTGGTTTCCTCAACAGCAGTTAACTTAAAACCTACCGCTGAATCATCTGATTCAATATTGAACTTAGTTTGTGGAGCTCCTCCAAACAATTCTTCAAATTGTCCTAGTGATGAGATCCTTGTGGGAGTGTTAGTAAGGTCTTTTGAGCCTCTACTTGCTTTAGCAGTATACCCTATAAAAGCTGGTATTGCTGTTTGTACGGGTACAACTGAAGATCCGAAAGAACTTTTTTCCTCAATATATACTCCAGGAGTAGCTAATGTTGTTGCCATTTGTTATGTATTATTTGTTATTTATGTTGCTTTATCATCTGCAATATATACAATTTAATATAGTTAATAACTTTTTAATCTACTTTTTCAAAAACTTCCAACATAAATTCCTCTAAAATTGATTCAAATTTAATATTGATAGGTTGAGGATGTGCCAAATATTTACTAAAAGACTTATTAAATTCATCCTCCTTTTTTAAAAATATCTTATGTTGATATTTTTCTTTCATCAGAATTTCATCCGGCAAAATTAAGGAATAAACCTCCTTGCCATTCTCTAACATCCTTTTACTAAAATCATTATACTGGACGTTGGTATTGTCATCAATTAAAAAAAAGTTTTGAAAATCATTTTCCTTTTTTGAAAAATAAAAATTATACCGAAATTTAACCGGTCTAGAGTTGAATCGAACAAAATATTTAAGTGGTTTTGTTTCTTCTTCAGATTCATTAACTCCAAAAAATTCATTTTTCCCATTAATCAATAAATTAATTTCACCGAAAATTTCATTTTCTGGATGCAGTTCAATTATCGACTCCTCTACGTATGTTTTGGGATGCAGCCTCCCCCCCTCGGAATTGGCAGAATTAAAAATAAACTTTTGCTGATATCCAAAAGGTATGTCTGTTATGTTTAAAAACAATGGATCGTTGAATAACAACTTAAAATTCAAAACAACCTCTCCGTTAAATACTTGACTGTCTAAATTAGAATTATTGTTTTTTAACAGGAAGAAACTGTTTCCTTTCTTTCTCAATAACAGATTATAATTTCGAATGAGCTCTTTCGTTTCTTGAGAGGGAATCAACTGGGCAGCCTCAAGCTTATTGTCTTCATAGTAATCGTGATAAACAGAAAACTCCATTATTTTACTAAAACTATTGGTATATTGAAAACGATTATTCATCTCTGATTTTTATTCTACTTAATTAAGCTGTTTGGCACCTTATAAAATTGAAGAAACATTTTGCGATATGTTCTCTCCATCAAATACGATATGCTTTATTTTATAGGCTACCGAGGGGACATAATTAGCACCTATATTGGACCATAACTTACTAATCTCATCAATACCTACGTTAGAAATTTCCACAAAAAGCTTATCAATGGAGTTTGAAAGCAAAGGCGTATTTGAGGTCGCAAAAGAATTATTGGATTGAAAAAATTCAATAACCAAAGAAAC
>Ga0233444_10004641_pt1 | contig 13071 bp, 12 predicted proteins | sample SI_124_October20_6_FD_182792 | JGI IMG/M metagenome (GOLD analysis project Ga0233444, IMG submission 182792) | Seawater microbial communities from Saanich Inlet, British Columbia, Canada - SI_124_October2016_10_MG | ecosystem: Environmental > Aquatic > Marine > Inlet | place: Canada: British...
AGCCAGAAGCCGGGCAATCTCTTGTATTCCCAAGCGTCGCACTCAAAATGGCCGTGGGCCCGAGTGACGCGCAGTTGCAGCAAAAATCACTTCTCCGTTACCGTCCTTCAATGGGTGTTTATCGGTCGCTGCAGTGCAGAATTAAGACTCCCATGCCCGCAGCGATGGTCGATAGTATGTCTCGAGATAGGCTAAAAGTTCATCACCAATCACTTCAATCAACAAACCTGAAGGACCCTGAAAGTAACCCTGGGGATCTGCAGAAACACCCAAAACCCGCCGGTAACCGCTGTCCAATAGCTGCTGACACATCGGCAGCAATCATTTCCCGCTGAAAGCGCGCGCCCATCACTTTAGTTGCGCCATAAAAAAACCCACCGAAGGTGGGCTTTGATTGCTGCTAGTCCGACTGCACATATTCACTCCTGACAGTCGAAGTTCAAACAACTTAACGACTAATATTCCAACCTGCCTGCTCTAACGCAAAGCGATCTTCACTGAGGCTAGCCACACGACTTACCTGCCCGGCATCATTGAAAACAAAACGAGTCACTGTGTGAGCCTCAACAGGCAAGCCGCTTGTCTCGTCAGTATCCCAATTTTGAGTCCATACGTAGACCACATTGTCATTGCCCACGGCCTCATGAAGCTCCCACTTATCGGGCGCCCAATTTTCGCCATCGCCTGTGGCCATCCACTCTAGGCTTTGCGCCTTCGAGATAGGCGTAGAAATAACGCCACGTGTGACCGCTATATCCATGGTCTCCTCGCCCCGAAGAATAACGGCTTCAACGACTTCTCCCGGTTTACCTCGAAAATCCAGCTTATCCATATTGGCTTCATTTACTTCAACACCGCGGACAGAGACAAATTCGTCGCCGGCCTCCAATACTGCTGCCGCTGGACTCTCCGGAGTAACCGTGCCCACGATCATTCGTCCCTCACCATCAGAGGGGTCCCAAGTGAAGCCAAACCCTACGTAACGCCCTCGAATCAAATTACCGTCATCGGCCATGAGTGATTCAACGGCAGCCAGCCCTTCAGCCTGTCCAGTATTCATCGCTGTGACCCACTGCTTCGCAGTTTCAAGGTTTGGATTCACCGCCGGAGCGGCCATCTCAGCAACAGGCGCATCATTGGCGCCGCAAGCAGCCAGCGAAAGAAGCGTCATTGCGCCAAATGCTTTTACGCTGCGGTACATTGTTGTACTCGTTGTTATGTGTTTTTTCATAAAAATCCCCGGAGAAAAATGAATGGCCCTTACGGTTAAAACCCTATGGAGCCAAAACAAACCTACGTGATCGATGATAGGGATTCAACCGCCCATTTTTTTACCAGATTGAACACCAAAATACGATAGTCTTAGAGATCGGGCGTCTAGGCAATTGCCCACTAAGCTGCTTATGTGTTGGCCGATGCGATCAACGTCCCATCAGTCACAGATATAGGCATCACCCAGAGCACTCCGGCTAAATCGAGGCCTTTAAGTTGTGAATAAAGACCAACCTAACAACCCGCTCCATGGCATAACCCTAGAGGCTATTGTAACGAGTCTCCAGGAGCAGTACGGATGGGACGGTTTAGCCGGGAAAATCAATGTGAATTGTTTTAAAAATGACCCCTCGGTGAAATCCTCATTGAAGTTTTTGCGAAAAACCCCTTGGGCTAGAAGTCAGGTCGAAGACCTCTACGTATCGAGCCGCACACCAGCTTCACCATGGGATAAAGCTGCGGAACAGTTTAAGGCATCGAATAAATTGGAGAATTCAGAGAACAAGTGATGGCAAAGAAGCATCGGCAAGCTGCGCTTTACTTGTCGTGGACTGAGGCATTTTCTAGGATCTATCTAATCATCATTTTAAGCCCCGTGAAGACGCAAGATAGATCACGATTCCAAGGCTAATAGCGTCGACAAGCTCGAGCCGCTAAACTGGCAGGTCATGAAAAGAAACCTTGTCAAATGAAAAAGAATAAACGCAATCGCTCCAATTACCTCCCAGCTTTGTCACTAATAAACGCCGTTTTATTCGCCATTTTTTCGCTATCGGTATTTGCTCAGGAATCTTCGCCAGTTTTTAAAGCCATGGATGTGTTCGAGCTCGAATGGGCGTCGGATCCACAAATCTCTCCGGATGGTCGGCAAGTCGTTTACCGTCGCATGGGCTTTGACATGATGAAAGATAAGCGCCGTGGTGATTTATGGCTGGTGAATACTGATGGCGAAAACCATCGGAAACTAACCAGCTTTGAGGGCAATGAGACAAGTCCACAATGGTCTCCCGATGGTCAGCGAATCGCCTATGTCCGCAGAGCGGGCAAAGAAGGTGCAGAAATATATGTGCACTGGCTGGTGAGTGGCCACAGCGCACGTATCACCCGTGTTGAGGGTTCGCCCAGCCACTTGCGCTGGTCCCCCAGCGGCGCCCACATTGCCTTTGCCATGACCGCGAAAAGCCCACCACCTGTATTGGCCAAACGCCCCTCTGCACCAGAAGGTGCAAAATGGGCTGATAAACCCAGAGTCACTGACCGGCTCTACCATGAGCGTGATGGCAGTGGCTATGTTGAACCTGGGTTCAGCCATGTATATGTAATTCCTGCCGACGGGGGTACACCACGGCAACTCAGTGATGGAAATTTCCATCACCGCAGTCCAGAGTGGCGCAGCGATGGTCAGGCACTCTTTGTAACGGGCAACCGCAGTGAAGATTGGCAGTATGACTTCCGCAACAGCGAGGTCTACACCATTGAATTAGGGTCGGGAGATATCCAGTCCCTGACGTCAATCTCAGGCCCCGATGACAGCCCCATCCCCTCACCCGATGGACAATGGGTGGCATGGCTGGGCTTTGCCGATAAACGTCAGGCGTATCAAGTCACCCACCTGCGTGTTGCCAAGCCGGACGGCAGCGGTATGAAAGAGTTACTACTCAGCCTAGATCGCAGTATTGATGCCATTCACTGGGCAGCAGATGCCAAAGGGCTTTACTACCAGTTCGACGACAAAGGCCGCACTAAAATTGGCTACGTCACCCTCGATGATCGCAGTGAGATTGTCGCCGACAATTTAGGGGGAACCAGCATAGGCCGGCCCTATGGCGGAGGTTCCTTTAGCGTATCCGCCAAAGGTGATGTTGCCTATACCTACACTCGACCAGAATTTCCTGCCGATGTGGCGATAGCGACTCCAAGCGGTCCTCGTAAAGTCACCCAGCTCAATTCGGACATAATTGACCGTAGGGCGTTGGGCGAAACTCGAGAGCTTTGGTGGCAGAGTCAGGTTGATGGTCGTGACATTCAGGGCTGGATAACGCTCCCTCCACATTTTGATCCTGCAAAAAAATATCCGCTGCTGGTCGAAAATCACGGCGGACCGATCAGTAATTACGGCGAGCGATTTTCACCGGAGATACAGCTTTATGCTGCGGCTGGCTATGTGGTGTTTTTCCCTAATGCTAGAGGCAGCACGGGCTACGGCGAAGAGTTTGGCAATTTGCTGTACCACAACTACCCCGGGGAGGATTACAACGATGTGATGGATGGTGTGGATGCTGTCATCGCCCAAGGTTTTGTCGACCCCGAGCAGCTCTATGTTACCGGTGGTAGCGCTGGAGGCATTATGACAGCTTGGATGATTGGTAAGAACGACCGCTTTCGCGCCGCCGCTGTGATCAAGCCAGTGATGAACTGGTACAGCAAAACCCTCAACGCCGATAACTGGTTTTATTACTTTGAGACTCGGATTCCCGGCACACCTTGGACCCACCCTAATGACTATTTGCGCTTCTCGCCCATAAGCCTGGTTGGGGATGTCACCACCCCCACGTTGGTGATGGTGGGGCTCGACGATCTGCGCACACCGCCCTCTCAAGCGAAACAGCTTTACCACGCCCTAAAATATCGCAAGGTGCCCACGGTACTGGTCGAGCTGCCCGGCGCGTCACATTTTATTGCCCGAAGGCCCAGCCAACTGATCGATAAAATTGACCATATTCTCGCGTGGTTCGAACGCTATAAAGATATGGAGACCGTACGTGAGGAAACGTTGGCGCCGTAACACCAACCTACACTGAGGCGTGGGCAGCATTAAAAGAGGAACCGATCGTCAATGAACAGCCAATTTCTCTTGCAGCCACTGAGTTAAGGTATCGACCGTCTTTCCTCAACCGCCTTCCAGACGCGCAAAAAATTACCGCCCCAAATTTTTTGAACCTCAGCCTCTGAATAGCCACGCCGCAATAAACCCGCGGTAACATTGAAGGACTCACTGGCATCAATATAGCCGGAAATACCACTTCCATGATTGAAGTCGGTGCCAATGCCGACGTGATCAATGCCCACTAGCCCAACAATGTAATCGATGTGGTTCAGCATGGTGGCTAAAGAAATGGGGCCTAACAAATCTCGTGCACTACGAAGGAATGTTGTCTTCACAGCCGGATCGTCTATTTCCCAATAGAGCTCAAAGGGATAAAGGTAGTCTTCATCAATGCCCGCTTCCCGGCGAAGTGATCGAAGCGCTGTATCAATGCCGGGGTCCTGAGAATCGAACAAGTAGCCCGCAAAAGGAGCAACATGAATTACCCCTCCGCCTGCGGCAAGCCGCTTAATTTCCACATCGCTCAAATTGCGACTGACATCGGTCAATGCTCGAGCGTTGGAATGGCTCGCAACAACCGGTGCCGCCGAATTGTCTATTACTTGCAGCGCAGCTTCGGTCGATAACTGTGAAATATCAATGACTGCACCCAGAGCGTTAAGGCGTTGTACCGCGGCCACCCCCTTGCTCGAAAGACCACCATGCTCGGCACTGGGCTCACGAACTCCTGTTGCCGCGTTGAATAATGGTCGAGACGAGTCTGCAAAGTCGTTATGGCCCATGTGAGTCAGCGCAAACATTCGAACGCCCCGCTCAAAAAAATAGTCCACTGCGGTCGACTCGGTGCCGAAGATCAGGGCATTTTGTAAGCTCAGGATAATGGCCTTGTCACCGTCGGCAATGGTGCCCAACAAGTCATCACTTCCTGTCACTAACCGAATGCCATTACTGTCATTAGCGACCAGTGTTTTTACCGCCAGAAGCTTTTCTTCTGCAATAGTTTTTGCCGCAGCGTAGCCATCAGCAGTCCGTGGCATTGGTCCCACCGCAAGCGCCATAACGACAGCATTTAGCCCGCCTTGCTCCATCTTTTCAGGGCTTACTTTCGAGAGGCCATCAGCACCAACATACATTGAGGGCTTCCCGGGAATTTCAATATCTGCGTGGGCATCGAGAGTAAAAACTCGCGCATGGACAGCTCGAGCATGCTCTATGAAATCAGATTCCTCATTGGCTATAGCTGACACATAAAAACCAGCGACCACCAGCGTCAGCAGCACCTGCATTACTGTCTTCAAGTTCATAGCTTGCGTCACCGTTCTATTATTCACCTGCGGTCTTTTTTACCGGGAGTAAAGCATCGTACTGGGGCTTTTCGCCCTCAGCCTGTGCAGTATAGGAACTGCGAATGGCGTCTACATCGAGCATTGATGCATTCCATGTGGCAATGTAGTCGAGGCCGTCTGCCGTGGTGTGATCACGGGCGTAATTAACCATGCGTTTGGCACCGGACACCGCCAACGGCGCGTGCCCGGCAATCTGTTTGGCAATGATCATCACCGCCTCAAGCATTTGCTCTGCCGTGTCATACACCTCATTTACGAGCCCAATGTCTCGAGCTTTTTCGGCGCCAACACGTTCAGCGGTATACGACATTTGACGCGCCCAACCCTCAGGAATGAGCTTCACTAAGCGTGGGTAGGTTCCGACGTCGGCGGTCATACCAATGGCCGTCTCGTGCACAGAGAAAAAAGCGTCTCGCGTGGCATAGCGACAGTCACACGCGGTGATGAGATCCATAGCCCCTCCGACCGCGGCTCCCTGAATGGCCACCAAAACGGGCATACGTGCTTCCTCTAGGCACGTAAAAGCGTCCTGGAGCTCCATACAGTGATGGCGAAACGCCTCGGCACGAACGAAGCGACTGCCACTTGCGGGCCCATCCAGCCCGCCCTCTGTAAACACAGAGATGTCCATACCTGAAGAAAAGTGCCGACCCTCCGCTGAAAGCACAATGACCCGTGCGGAAGCATCTCTAGAAAGCGCATTCACCGCTTCGGGCAGCTCGCTCCAGAACGAGGGAATCATTGAATTCGCCTTATCTGGGCGATTAAAGCGAATGTGCGCAATACCCTCGGCAACGGTTAAATCAAAACACTCATAACTCATGACTTTTCTCTCCACTGTAAAGCGCGTCGCTGCGTTAGGGCTCAGATTCTCGCACAGTCCCCCGCCTAACACCGCAAAGTGTTTAACACCCCCTAACCGTACCCACATTAGGGCGTGAAACGCGCTGCATAAAAGGTGCCAAATAAGCTAAATTAGCTCTGCTATTTTCCTCATTGCTGCTGGCTTCTCTATACTTACACAGCACAAACCGCCTAATGACCTTACACCGGTCGATTACGATGCGAACAATCAGGGAACCTGCATGGAAATCGTTCAAAGCCTTCCCGAAGACATTCCTACCATTTTGTCACTGTACGACGCAGCAACCGCCCTTCAAGCGGAGAAAGCGATGTCCCAGTGGCCAAAGATTGATAGACAACTGGTAGAGGAAGAAATTGCCGAAAAGCGGCAGTGGAAAATGGTTGAAGACAACCAAATAGTCTGCGTGTGGGTGGTTACCTTTGAAGACCCAAAGATTTGGGGCGAGCGCAGCCATCAGCCGTCGGTGTTCATCCACCGCATTGCCAACCACCCAAAGTTTAGAGGACGAGGGTTTGTTGGGATGATTGTCGACTGGGCGAAAGCTCGATACGCCAGCGGCCCCATACAGTTTCTGCGCCTCGATACCGTGGGCTACAACGAGGCCCTCATTCGGGTCTACACATCCCATGGATTCAAACTGCTGGAGCCCGTTGAACTCGAGGACACAACGGGGCTCCCCGCACACTACAAAGAGGACAAAGTGTACCTATTTGAAATGGCGTTGGAATAAGAGCGTTAGTCCAGAACATAGGTGACCCATCAAGCCATGCTGAGCTAGACAAAGCTTTAAAGTCTGCAGTGTCAGCAAAACAACTTTGAGCAACTCGTGAAGGCCAGTCGCATTGGGCTGAAGAAAATACTTCTCTCAAGACACGCGGATGAGCCGGATAGGTTTTACTTTGAATGGTGGAGCCAGACGGGATCGAACCGACGACCTCAACACTGCCAGTGTCAGAAAGCCCAATTTCTACGGAGGTCTCAGGAAATTGGGTAAGCTATGGGTAAGATATCCTTTCGATTTTTTACGCCGTTATTTACAGCGTCTGCGCCTCGACCCGGCGCCCTCAGCACATACATTGACGCCTAATGACCTAATTGGTGGGAGACCAACCCCATTAACAAATTTTGTTAGAGCTGCAGCCGGGCGCTAGCAGGCACAAAAAAATAGTTCTATGCTTCCGACATTCAAGGATTACAGGAAACAGCAAGCCATATGATGAGGCTTACGATACTGCCGTTAGATTTCCCAAGGCGACACTTCTTCCTTAGAACTGCCGTGATCTTTCTTTTTGTTCTACTGGCACCGCTTGTTGCCGGTGCACAACTCCCCTCCGGCACTTTCAAGAATTTACTCGAAACAATAGGGTGTGTACGAGCACCCGCCCAACAAGGCGGTGAGTGCGCTGATGACCAATCAATACGGGCAGAAATCAGTTCGAACAACCGCTCCTTCACGATGGGACGTCGCCTTGATTTCAGCGCGGAAAACAGTGGTGCAGGTGGTGGTGTTAAAGCAGGTTTAAAAAGCTATAGCTGGAGACTTGCTGTACCTGGTGGGAGTTTTACTGAACTTAATCAAGCCAGTGAAGACGCCGTCTACTTTGAAGCAGACACGGCGGCCCCTTACACCCTCACATTAACGGTTACCGACGCCTCTGGCACAACTTCCGAGGACCAGATCACCTTTACGCCGGACCTGCCCCTTCCTGATTCACTGCCAGCTTTTACACCCACTACCGCACCACCTCCCGAGCTGACCGATCAAAAAGACGCCATTCGATTGTTGTACCAAGCGACGTTTGGTCCGCGCGTGGAAGACGTCGCGTACCTAACGGACATTGGTGCCAAGGCATGGTTCGAGGAGCAAATCACCATGGAACCCTTCGGCTACTTAGATGCATGGGCCGAAATCGCTGAAGAATTTAATGATGTTGATGGCACGGCTCAAGCAAATGGCATGGAACTACCCCACGAAGCTTTCATGTTCAACGCACTCGAAAGCCCAGATCAGTTGCGCCAGCGCATGACCTATGCTTTGAGCCAACTTCTGGTGGTATCCGCCAATTTCGACTTTAGCCACCACGACCAACTGGTTCAAGGCTATGTCGATGTGCTGCATACCAACGCGTTCGGCAATTATCGCGATTTGCTCAAGTCGGTGACACTGCACCCCGCCATGGGTATGTACCTCGCAATGCTGGGCAATCAGAAAGCTGACCCAGTGAGAAATATCAGACCGGACGAAAACTTCGCGCGCGAAGTGATGCAGCTATTCACCGTTGGCCTTAAACATTTAAATCAGGACGGTACACCATTAATAGATAATGACGGGGAGATCATACAGACCTACTGGCCAAGAGATGTCCAACATTACGCGGCAGCATTGACTGGCTGGTATTTTGCGGACCTCGAACCCTTCCGCTTCGGAGACTCCTTCCACTCGATAGAGTGGTCGCTCCGTCTGGCGCCGATGACCGCTTACGATGACTACCATCAGAAAACTCAGAAAAAGCTATTGCGTAACTACTATATTCCTGCAGGCGCGACTGCCGAAGAAAGCCTCGAGACGGTTCTGGACAGCCTGTTTTACCACCCGAATTTGGCCCCGTTTGTCTCTTTGCATCTGATTAAATCCTTCATTACCAGCAACCCCTCCCCCGAATACGTCGCTCGTGTGAGCGCGGTGTTCAACAGCAATGCAGATGGAGAGCGCGGTAACCTGGCATCGGTGATTCAAGCGGTGTTATTTGACCGAGAAGCAAGGTTACCGCTCTCCCAACAGCCAAAACACTTCGGACGAGTCAAAGACCCTTTGCTGAAACACGTCAACTATCAACGATTTTTTAACCCACAGACTTACGCAGGTAGCCGTTTACATTTAGCCTTTTTCAGACCCAGCCAACAGTTTCTACGCTCACCTAGCGTCTTCAACTTCTTCAGCCCAACACACACGCCCAATGCTGCCTTTGCCGCCGCAAATCTTGTAGCGCCTGAGTTGGAAATACTGACGGCTGATACGCTAATTCAGGACTCCTCCAACTTTGCGTACCCAAGTTCGCTCAGCCAATGGGAGTTCAACACTCCAAATGCTTCTGAAGAAGAGAAACTCACTTGGGTCTATTACGATTTTTCTCCTATTTCAAATCTGATTTCAGATGAGGGGCTGGATGCTGCGATAACGTTCACGGATTCCTACTTATTGCAAAGTAGACTGACCTCCAACCATAGACGCGCTCTGATGGATCGTTTTGCAAGTGAAGTAGATTGGATCATGGAACAGGATTGGAACGACCCTGTGGAGAAGCAGGGCTGGATAGATGGTCTTGTCGCGCGCATGATATACGCGCTCGTCAGTACACCAGAATATTCGGTGCAACGTTAGGAGCTTTTTATGCAACGCAGAGATTTACTAAAATCAACCCTGGGCTCCATGTTTGCTTATGCTGGCAACTCGACCATGCTGGGTGGCTTGGGTCTCCTCAACAGTGCAAACGCACTAAGCAGCAACTCGTTCGACGATCACAAAACACTGGTGATGGTGTTCCTCAAAGGGGGCGTGGATTCTCTGGGGCTGCTGATTCCATCGGATCCACAGTCGTATTCACAATACAGGGGGTTGCGGCAGCACCTAGCCACCCCGGAAAAAAACTTAATTGAATTCAATAGCCTCACACTCGCATCCCCAGACTACTGTGCTGAAATGTTGGACTTATTCAACACTAAAAAGTTGTCGTGGGTCAGCAATGTAGGTCCTCTGCGGCAACCTACCACGAAAACCATGATCCAAAATGACGAGCGAAAAATGCCGTATTTCATAGGAGCTCATAATTCGCAGCAAATAATGTGGAATAGCGCCACGGTAGACCCCAACGCCAGAGAAGGATGGGGCGCCAGAATGCTTGACCTAATTCAGGCAAGTACAGGCGGTGTGACTCCAAATATTTCGTTGGCAAAAAATCAGCTGTTCACCAGCACCTTGCAAACACCCACATTTAGCGTTAATCCAGAATCCATCGAAAATTTTGCCCACCTTAGCTACCCGCCTCAGGGCGGAGAGAGCCCTGAGTTGACCCTTTTTTACGCACTACAAGAGGCATCGAGAACTGGGCTTTTGGAGCAGGAACTGGCGTCTAGAAATTTAAGAACGTTTGAGAACTCAGTTTTACTTTCAGAGATAGTCAGCCAAACCGTCGAAACCTCTGTCGTTTATCCCGAAGACACAACCCCTATGGGACAGACTCTGCAGGCCCAATTAAAAATGGCCGCTAGACTGATCGAAGCAGCACCCGAATTAAATCACCCGCGGCAAGTCATTATGGTCGAGATGGACGGCTTCGACACACACGACAATCAAGATCGCAGTCTTCCTGAACTGATCAGATCTCTCTTCAGAAATTTGAAGGCCTTTCAGAGCGATATTGAAGCCCGAGGTGTCGACCACCGGGTAGTCACCTTCAGTCAATCAGACTTTGGTAGAACGTCTACTATCAACGCCAACGGAACGGACCATGGCTGGGGTGGCCACAATTTTTTATTAGGCACCCCAGTAAACGGAGGGCAGGTTGTAGGAGAAGTACCCGAGTTTGGCGTAAATACCGAAAAAATGCTTTATAACCTGACCATCCCAGATTTCAGTGTCGAGCAATACACATCCAATCTGGCGCGCTGGTTTGGCCTCTCGAACTCACAAATTGCAGAGGTCTTCCCTAACCTACATCGCTTTGACGACGTCGACTTCGGCTTACTCTAACCCCCTTCGCCGTTAGGTTCTCTCAGAGAAGGCGGCGCTTGAGCGAGGAGTTTGAGTGCCTTACTGAGAGCTATCAACGCCCTCTAACACTTTGAACAGCCTCAAGTAGTCTTTGAAAGGTCTGCTGTGGCGTTACTGGTTCTAATAGTTCCAAGAATTGGGCAAGCAAGGTGAACTCTGCCGTATCCGGTGCCAAAACAATTCCACCACCATGATTTATTCCTTGTACTTTACTCAAAACCCGCTCCGAGCCATTTTGCGCGACAAAAAAAATTAATCGCTGCCTATCCACTTCCGTATCACCAGTGAATAAAAGTTGCGCCGGTGGTTGAGCGAACGAAGCAATCCCGCCATTACGGTGGCATGTGGTACATATTGACGCCACCGTGCCTGCAACGTTGCTTTCGTAGAGGCTTTGCAGGCTCCCACCATAACGAGATACCGAGTTTGGGACGGCGGTTTTCAATGCTACTGAGTCTAAGGTGAATTGATCGGTAATTCTTGACGGGGCCCTACCCACAAGAAGCTGGTGGTACCGCGCACCAGTGGGTGACTCTGGGGCCACCTGAAACGACGTCAAGTCTTCCACGGCCTGTGCCTTGGACTCCGCGAAGGTGGCCAAAAAGCAAATGAGAAAACATGTGCTCACCGCCCTAATGTTGTGCTTTTCTAATCTTAACAACGGGCAACCCTCCATCGACTCATTCACTTCGACTGTTGGTGGCGGAGAGGCCAACCTCGTCTGCTTCTAAGAGCGCATTTCGGTTGAAGCAAATTCACCAATAGCTGTTTGGTTATTTTACCAGCACCTCCAAGGTATGTTGAGGAAAAACTCTCGATCCAAAAAAATCACCAGGTTGCGACTGCGGGAAAAACAGGACGGGAGCTAAAGAGCTCCCAAGTCGTGCTGAAGGGTAAATATAGACGTTTCAAATTGATGATATTGGTGGAGCCAGACGGGATCGAACCGACGACCTCAACACTGCCAGTGTTGCGCTCTCCCAACTGAGCTATGGCCCCACAGAACCCTCTTAGAACTAGAGGGAGGCGCATGCTAGTAATATAGCTGTGCTGTGTCAACTTAACCGCGAAAACTCCTTTAATTCCTGCGCATCGGTTATGCTTTAGTCTCAAAAGACGGCCCGAATGCTGATGCGTTTGGCGCCCCTGTTTGCAACACGTTAAGGAGCTAAACTTATGTATCCCAAAGTTCTACTCGCCCTCTGCGGCATTATCTTTCTCGCTTACGGCATCGTGTGCTGGGTAGATCCGGAAATACCGGCTCAACAGGCAGGCTTATTTATTGCCACTCATAACGGTTATGCAGAAATGGCGGCTATGTACGGTGGCTTGCAGGGCAGCTTTGGCGCCATATTGATCGCATCTGCCTTCATTAAAGGCTACGTGCGCCCCGGACTGTGGCTCATCCTCATTTGCATTGGCACCCTTGCCGCCGCCCGAGGCAGCGTTGCTTTAAGCGACCTCGACTCGAGTTTTCAGGTGGCCAATAGTTCATTAGGCATTGATATGAGTTCGAGCTTCACCGCCTACACCTGGGGAGCACTGGCGTTTGAAGTCTTCGTAGCTGTCTGGGCTGGCATTTCGCTGCTCAAGACGCGCTGAGGCTCGCGAATTCTTTCTCTAGTCGCTTGGCGGCTTTTTTGGAGACCCCACCCAAGACGTCTATACCCGAACGCAGTCTTGCTCGGGTCATATCGGGTCCCAGAATTGCCATGGAATCGGGCATTGAATAACCCGAATTGCCCCCGGCAATTGCCACAAATAATGGCGCAAATAGCACCTTGGGCTTGAGCTCCATGGCCGTCGACAATGACTTTAGCGCTGCGAACAATGCGTCCCGGCTCCAGTCTTGCTGGGCTTCCAGGGTCCATAAAACAAACTGCAGGCACCGCACAGTGGCATCGGCGTCGCTATTGGCACCGGTAAAATCTTCGGCGGTGATGGGCAAGGTCCCTGATACTAAATAGGCCGACAAAGGAATGAAGTCTGA
>Ga0233444_10004642_pt1 | contig 13071 bp, 13 predicted proteins | sample SI_124_October20_6_FD_182792 | JGI IMG/M metagenome (GOLD analysis project Ga0233444, IMG submission 182792) | Seawater microbial communities from Saanich Inlet, British Columbia, Canada - SI_124_October2016_10_MG | ecosystem: Environmental > Aquatic > Marine > Inlet | place: Canada: British...
GAGATGGATTTAGAGTTTCTATAACAGGCGAAGTGAATGCAGGTAAATCTTCTCTTTTAAATTTAATAGCAAAAAGAGATGTTGCTATTGTTTCAGATGAAGCAGGAACTACAAGAGATGTAATCGAGACTTATTTAAATATAGATGGTTATCCTGTAATCTTAGCTGATACTGCAGGCATCAGAGCAACCAAAAATGATGTTGAGAAAAAAGGCATATCTTTAGCGTTGGGAAAATCTAAAGAATCAGATTTGAATATCGTTGTTATAGATAATTCATCGAAAAGCGTAAACAATGAAATTAAAAAAATGATCAACAAAGATACAATAATTTTGCTAAATAAATCAGATGTACAAAATAAACAAAATCATAAATTTGATGCAGATACAGTGTTAGCGTCAGTTAAAGAAAATAAAAATATTGATAATTTGATAAAAAAAATAAAAGAAAAATTAAGTAAAAAATTTACATCTAATAATACAGCTTTAATCACAAGAGAAAGACATAGAGTTAAACTTAATCAATGCTTAATAGAAATAGATAACTTTCTTAAAAAAGATCAAAATAAAGATTTAGAACTTGCTGCTGAGGATTTAAGAATGGCTACACGACATCTTGGAAGCATTGTTGGGAAAGTTGACGTTGAGGAAATACTTGGATCTATATTTAAAGACTTCTGTATAGGTAAATAAAATACCTCTTGTATTCCTAATTTACCGCGCTACATTCATATCATGATGAAACAGAGCTTTGATGTAGTAGTAATAGGGGGTGGCCACGCTGGATGTGAGGCAGCAGCTGCATCCGCTAGAATGAACGTCAATACAGCTCTTTTTACGCACAAAATAGAGACAATCGGCGAGATGTCGTGTAATCCTGCTATTGGCGGGCTTGGTAAAGGACATCTTGTTAGAGAAATAGATGCTTTAGACGGCGTTATGGGTGTCGTAGCCGATAAATCAGGTATTCAGTTCAGATTATTAAATAGAAGCAGAGGACCAGCAGTTCAAGGACCAAGAACACAGTCTGATAGAACTCTTTATAAAGAACACATGCAAAAAATATTACTGAATTATAAAAATTTATCTGTTGTAGCTGATCCCGTAACAAAATTTATATTTGATGAGAATGAAAACAAAGTTATTGGTTTTTTATGTCAAAGCGGGAAAGAAATTAGATGTAGGGAATTAATTTTAACCACAGGCACTTTTTTGAATGGTCTAATTCATATAGGGGAGACACAAATTCCTGCTGGTCGATTTGACGAAAAACCTTCTACAGGGCTTAGTGAACAGTTAGAAAAATATGATATGAAAATTGGTAGGTTAAAAACAGGAACTCCACCAAGACTAGATGGTGACACAATTAATTATGACGAGTTAGAAATGCAGCCTGCTGATGATGATCCTAATTATTTTTCATTTTTAACAAACAAACTTTATAATAAACAAATTAAATGTGGAATGACCTACACAAATAATACCGTACATAAAATTATTAGTGACAATATATCTAAGAGCGCTATGTACTCTGGCAACATTAAAGGGATTGGACCGAGATATTGCCCTGCCATCGAGGATAAGATAGTTAAATTTAAGGAGAAAGAAAAGCACCAGATATTTTTAGAGCCTGAAGGTTTAAAGGACAATACTGTTTACCCAAATGGTATCTCAACTTCTCTTCCAGAGGACATACAGCTTCAAATATTGGCTAATATTAAGGGTTTAGAGCAGGTTAAGATGAAGAGAGCAGGCTATGCGATAGAGTATGATTATGTTGATCCGAGAGAATTAAAAGCCACATTAGAGACTAAGAAAATTAAATCTTTGTTTCTTGCAGGACAAATTAACGGAACAACTGGGTATGAAGAAGCTGCAGCACAAGGTTTAATAGCAGGTATTAACGCTGCATTAAAAGTTTTAAAAAAAGATGAATTTATTTTAGATCGTTCAACATCTTATATTGGAGTGATGATAGATGATCTAATTACAAAAGGTGTTTCTGAACCTTACCGAATGTTTACCTCTAGAGCTGAATACAGGTTGACTCTTAGAGCAGATAATGCCGACCAAAGATTAACTGACCTTGGAATAAATTTAAACTTAGTAAATGAAAATAGAAAAAAAATATTTTTAGAAAAGAAAAAAAACATTCTTGCATTAACTAAATCTTTACAATCTAACTATCTTACCCCTAACGAAGCAAAGAAACATAATATTAAAATTGCAATGGACGGCGTAAAAAGGTCATGTCTTCAGATCATTGGCCAAAGAAATCTAAATATGGCAAAAATAAGGCAAGTATTTCCTAACATACCCCTTTATAATAAGTCCATAGATGATCAAGTTGTAATTGATGCTCATTATGCAGGATATCTCGATCGACAGTCTCACGACATTAAATCTTTCAAAAAAGATGAAGCGGTAGTTATACCAACTAAGATAAACTATGACAGTTTAAGTGGTCTTTCAAATGAGATCAAAAGCAAGCTCAATAAAGTGCGGCCCAAAACTTTAGGCCAAGCGATTCGTATCGATGGCGTGACGCCTGCAGCGATTATTATAATCCTTTCTCATATTAAAAAATTGAAATATAAAGTTTCTGCTTAATGCAGGAACAAAATGTTATTAATTTACTGAAATCTGATCTTAAATTTAGCGACTCATCCATTGGTAAACTTAGAATATTTGTTAAAAGCGTAATTGTTGCGAACAAGGGCCATAATTTAATTTCGAAAAACACCGAAAATGACATATGGCATCGTCATATTCTTGACTCAGCCCAGTTGGTTAAGTTTATAAATTTCGAACGTGGTTCTTTATCAGATTTGGGGTCGGGAGCAGGTTTTCCAGGAATAGTACTGGCTATTTTCAATAGTAATTTAGACTTTCACGTGAAATTGTACGAAAAATCACCTATAAAATCAGCTTTTTTAAAAAAAATTGTTAAAGAATTAGATTTAAATGCAAAAATCTTTAATAATATTTATGATAACAATATAGAATCAAACTACATTGTTTGCAGAGCTTTTAAGAAACTAGACAAAATAATACAAGTTTCACGTGAAATTGCTAAAAAGCCTCATAAGTTAATAGTTCTAAAAGGTCAAAATGCTCAGGAAGAGGTAAATAGTACTTTTAAAAATAATAAATATCCTTATAAGTTAGAGAAAAGTATGACTAACAGTAATTCAAAAATAATTGTTGCTAATTTTTAAAAATGACAACTACAATTTCGGTAATTAATCAGAAAGGGGGGGTGGGAAAGACAACAACAGTTATTAATCTAGCGGCATCACTGTCCATAATGGGTCAAAATAATCTTGTTATCGATTTAGATCCACAAGGTAATGCAACAACAGGACTCGGTAAAAGTAATAATGATGAAGAAAACAACATCTATAATTTATTAATTAACAAAATCGGTTTAAAAGAATCTATTCAAAAAACTAATATTGATAATCTAGACATTATTGGATCACACGTAAACTTGTCTGGTCTTGAAGTTGAAACTGCAAACGATTCAAACAGTGCGTTTGTCTTGAAAGAAATTTTATCTAATGAAAAAACAGGAGTGCTTCAAAAATACGATAATATATTTATCGATTGTCCTCCATCTTTAAGTCTTCTAACTATAATGTCATTAGTTGCATCTGATGAATTGCTGGTACCTTTACAAACAGAATTTTTCGCTTTGGAGGGAATAACACAATTAGTAAAAACAATAGATAGAATTAAAGAAAACTTAAATCCTAGCCTTAGTATCAGAGGCATTCTATTAACAATGTTTGATAAGCGAAATAAACTTTCATCAGAAGTAGACAAAGAGGCAAGAAGTTATTTTAAAAACAAAGTTTACCAAACCGTGATTCAAAGAAATGTAAGATTATCAGAAGCACCATCACATGGCCTGCCTTGTGTTGTATATGATAAAAACTGTGTAGGCAGTAAATCATACTTCAAGTTAGCCGAAGAATTTTCTAAGAAAAACAATGTAGAAAGTGCAGCATGAGTTCAGGAAAAAAAAAGGGATTAGGTAGAGGTCTATCAGCTTTATTCGGAGATGAAGTTAAAAAAGAAAAAATTACTCAAGAAAAAAAATTAAATACAATTCCTATAACCGATCTTAGCAGAAATCCTTACCAGCCTAGGCAATTTTTTAACGAAGTAAAACTAGAAGAATTATCTAATTCTATAAAAAAAAACGGTGTGATACAGCCAATTGCCGTTAGACTCAAAAAATCTGAACCTGGAAAGTACGAGATTATAGCCGGTGAGAGAAGGTGGCTCGCAGCCCAAAAGGCAGGTCTACATGATATACCTGTAACGATATTGGATTTGACGGACGCGGAGTCTTTAGAAGTTGCTATTGTTGAAAATATACAAAGAGATGATTTAAATGCAATCGAAGAGGCCAAAGGTTACAAAAGATTATCAGAAGAGTTTAAATACGACCATCAAAGCATCTCAAAATTGATGTCTAAAAGTCGTAGTCATGTTAGCAATACATTAAGATTACTAACCTTACCAGAGGATGTGATTAACATGATTGCCGAGGGCACACTTTCATCAGGGCAGGCTAGACCATTAATTGGTTTACCAAATGCGTCTGCTATTGCAGAGGAAATTACTTCAAAAAATTATAGTGCTAGAAAAGTCGAATATTTAGTTAAATCCAAAAAAATTTTAAGATCAAATAACAAGTTCTACGATGCAAATATTATAAATGCTCAAGAGCGCATTGAAAAAAGTCTTGGATTAAAAGTTTATGTTTTAAACAAAAAAAATAATTCAGGCAAAATTACTATTGAATATAAAGATCTTGAGCAATTTGAGCTTGTTTCAGATTTACTAACTAAGCATTAGCCAGTACACACAAATCAATAATGAGTTTTTTTATCATTAGGTTTTTATCTAATACAGAATTAGATTTTATTTTTACTTCTAGTCTATAAATATCCTTTAATGCCTTTTTTAAATTAACCAGCTTCCATTTTTTACATTGTGCTATCAAGATTGGTTTATCTTTCCAAAAAACCGAGGGCTTTAAGCATAAAATCCTTTCTTCAACAGTGCCTTTATTTTGAGTAAAAATTTCTTTTAACTTGAGTAATCTTTGATAAATTATAGATAAATAATACATAGTTTTATCAGTTTCCATTATTGTACTGTTCAAAAGATTATTGGTTTTAAACCTATCTCCTTTTATAGCCTCATCTTTTAATTCATTAAATGACTCGTCAGAAACATTATTTAAAAGTTTGGATAAATCATTCGAGTTAATTTTCTTATCTTTGAAATAAGTAATTATCTTTTCAATCTCATTATCCAAATTAACTCTATTAAGAGCGCATGTTTCAAGTATCATGTTCACATTATAGGAAGAGAGTCCTTGAAAATCTTTCAATTTATTTTGAATAATTCTTTGAATAGATATTACATTATCTTTATAGCAGGCAACTGAAGCGAAAATTTTTGATTTTTCGTAAAAAGCCCTTAGCTTAGATTTTTTGTCTAATACATCAGAAAATATAATTGTTTGAAAATTTAATGGCGTATCTAAGTATGATTCTAAAATATTAAAAATTTTATCATTACAGTCTTCTATAAAAATAATTTTATTTTCTCCAAAGAGTGATGAATTTTCTAATTCTCTTATAAAAATGCCTTGATTTTTAAGTATCTCTTCTTGGGTTAGATTAATAAATAAAGAATTTTTGTTAATTTCTTTGATTTGATTTTTAAATATTTTTTTTAGTCCTATGTTTTCTCCATAAAATAACACTGATGAAATATTGTTAATTAATTTGTAATTACTTTCAATTAAATAACTTTTATAAATCATTTATGCTTAGCGCTAAAGTTTCAAAGATTTGTTCTGAGATTTTTTCTGTTAAGTTATTAATTAATTTTTTTTCATTACTTAAGGTGATGCCATGCCTTCCACTAACATTATAGTTTCCTTTTTTTTGGATTGTAAATTGGCCAGACTTATTAGAATCTAAGATTTCAAAATTTACAATGATGGTAATTATAATTTCATATTTGTTTACATTATTTTGGATATTTTTTTCTTTAATGTTTTTAACCTTATTACTTGATAGATCTAAATTAATTATTTTTGAGGTATTTTTATTATTTGATTTTAATTTATTTCTTAACAAATAAGCTATTCTTTTATCCCCACTAATAATAAGATTTTCAATTTTATATTTATCAAAATCTTTTTGACTAACAACTGTATACCCGCAGCTGGTAATAGAAATTAACGTTATAATTAATATTGTAGTAAATTTCATTTTATTATGAAGTTTAGTATTTTATTTTTTACAAATATAGTTTTAATAATTTTTTTTCCACTAATATATTTATTCACTTTAGAATTTTTTGTTAGTACATTCTCAATTTTAGCTTGCAGCAAATCTTTTTTTAAAGTTATTACATCCCGTGTTTTTCCGTTTACTTGAATTGCAAATTTAACTTCATTCAAAAGCTCTTTTTTTATTTTAGGCCATTTATCTTTAGACCTACACTTTAATAATTCAAGTAATTCATGTGCTATATGAGGAGTAAAAGGGATCATTAATTTAATAATTTTTGTAATAGCATTAGTAATAACTTTGTTATCAATATCTAAATTTAAATAGCTGTTAAGAGTATTGTAAGCATCATAAAAATGAGCTATTGCCACGTTGAGTTTAAACGTATCAATTGATGAATCTATCTTACTTGCTAAAATTTCTACTTTAGTTATCAATTGATTTTCAATTTCCTTATTAGATTTTTTATTTGTTCTTTTAATTATTATTAAGGTTAAATTCCAAATTTTTTGTAGGAATTTATTTGATGCAGCAACGCCAGTATCTGACCACAATACATCCTTCTCTGGTGGACTATCAGATAAAATAAACCATCTAACTGCATCAGCTCCGTATTGTTCAATCATAATCTCAGGGTCAATAGTATTTTTTTTTGATTTTGACATAGACTCTGGAGGGCCAATAACAACTTTACTTTTGTCTTTTTTTTTAATTGCTGCCTTAGTGTCAATTTTTTCAATTTCATATGGGTATAACCAATTACCGTTACTATCTTTGTAAGTCTCATGACACACCATCCCTTGTGTGAATAGATTTTTAAAAGGTTCGGAAATATTAATATTTTGATTGAAGGAGTTGATACTTTTAGTAAAAAATCTTGAATAAAGTAGATGTAATATTGCATGTTCGATGCCTCCAATATACTGATCTACAGGCATCCAATAATTAACTTTTTTTGCATCAAAAGGTGAAGACTTATGATTTGGAGAACAAAATCTCAAAAAATACCAAGACGAGTCCACAAAAGTATCTAATGTGTCAGTTTCCCTTATCGCCTTTAGTCCAGTTTTTTTGTCTATAGTTATTTTCCAACTAGGATGGCTGACCAGAGGATTACCTTTTGAATTTAAGTTAATATCGTCGGGTAATAAAATAGGAAGATCGGTCTTATCAACCGGTTTGACAGTTCCGTCTTCTAGATAAATCATTGGAATAGGACAGCCCCAATATCGTTGACGAGAGATTCCCCAATCTTTAAGTCTAAACAATATTTTTTTTTTCCCGAAATTATTTTTTTCTACTTTTTCAATAACTTTTTCTTTAGCTTTATCTATGCTCAACCCATTTAAAAATTCAGAATTAATAATTTTTCCATGTCCTGTATAAGCTTCAGATAGATCATGATTCTTTCCATCATCAACAACCTTTAATATTTCAAGATTATATTTTTTAGCAAAATCGAAATCTCTTTGGTCATGAGCAGGGCAGCCAAAAATCGCCCCAGACCCATAATCCATTAATACAAAGTTAGCAAAATAAACTGGAATCTTTTTATTTTTTATAAATGGATGGTCAACAAATAAACCTGAGTCAAAGCCAATTTTATCAGCATTGGCTAAAGCTTCTTCTGTCGTACCAGTTTTATTGCATTCTTCTTTAAATTTTTTAAATTTCGCATTATTCGAAAAATCTAAAGACAATGGATGTTCATTCGATAAAGCAATAAAACTTGCACCAAAAATAGTATCTGGTCTAGTAGTAAAGATCTTAATTTTAGCTTCAGATTTAGAATTACTTACCTGAAAATAAATTTCACAACCATGTGATTTTCCAATCCAATTTTTCTGCATCAGTTTAACTTTGTCAGGCCAGCCTTTTAATTTATCTAGATCCACCAAAAGCTCGTTTGCTAATTTTGAAATTTTAAAAAACCATTGAGAAAGTTTTTTACGTTCTACAGGTGCATTAGATCTCCAGCCTTTTCCATCTATAACTTGTTCGTTAGCTAAAACCGTATTTTCAACTGGATCCCAGTTAACATAGGTTTCTTTTTTTGAAACTAAACCATTATTATAAAAATCTATAAAAATTTCTTGTTGATGCTTGTAATATTCTTTATCGCATGTAGAAATTTCAAGATCCCAATTAATTGATAAACCTAATTTCTGAAGTTGTTTTTTCATTGTTTTTATATTTTCAGATGTCCACTTTTTTGGATGTAAATTATTTTGTTTAGAAGCATTTTCAGCCGGAAGACCGAATGAGTCCCAACCCATCGGATGAAGAACATTATAATCATTTAAAAATTTATACCTGGCGATAACATCACCTATTGTATAATTTCTAACATGGCCCATGTGAATTTTTCCAGAAGGGTAAGGAAACATTTCCAAACAATAATATTTTTTATTTGAATCTTTATTTGTAACAGAATTTGCTAATGTGTTCTGATTCCATTTACTCTCTATTTTTTGAAAAGAATATCTTTCCATTTTAATTCAACGATTATTTTTTTGACTCTTTAGTTTCTTTTTCAAGTGCAGCGGCCTTGGATAATATTGATTTTTGTAATTCAAATTTTATATTTGAATCTATTTCATTTACAGAACAAACTTCATTTGGACCACAATTTTTGTTATGCAATATTACTTTAATACTATTAGATTGGATTTCATTAGATAGAAAACGCAATGTAATTTTTATTGCTTCTTTAGGATTATCTTTATCAGAATACCAATCAGTAATAATTATTCCTCCCGAGTAATCAACTGTAGTTAGGGGCATAAAATCTATGGTCTCTAAAGATGCTCTCCATAAAGGATTAGAGGTGCTGAATTCATAAGTTGTAGATTTTCGCCCGCCCATAGCACCCTTTAAACTTACTCCTCGCCCTTCCTCAATATTTTTCCTTGCTCGTTCTTTAGCATTCACTGGAGTATTAGAGTCCATCTTTTTAGGTTTTAAAACGCTAGGAACACTGCAAGAGTAAAGTGAAAAAAACAGAATTATGTACATTTTAGCAAAGGATTTAAAAATTTTTGCTAGAAAATCATAGATTTTAACGAAATTAAAAAACATTGAAAAAATTTATAGCTTAAAAGTTAAATAATATATAGCTTTTTTATATGTTGCATAAATGCAACAAAATGAAAAAAAAAGTCTATAATATTGATTATTATTCAAATAACTCAACAAAAATAGTTAAAACAACTAGTTATTAAATTTTAATAATTAACAAAAGGAAACAAAATGAAAATAACTAAAATATTAGTTGCTCTTTCTTTCTTGTTCGCAGTTTCAACAGCACATGCTGGTGAAATGGTTGTAACAGGAAGCATGCAAGCAACGTACCAGTCAGAGTCTGATGCTACTACTGGTAACCCATTAGGTATGGACAGAGAAATTAAATTCGAAGGTTCAACTGAATTGGATAACGGGATGAATATGTCAGTAATGCAAGACTTCGGTGATGACGGTGGTTTCGGTGATGCTAAAATTACTTTCGGAAACGTTGGTGGATTAGTTGACATTTATGTAGGATCTGATGGTTCTGAAGTAGATGCAATAGATGACATTACACCAAATGCTTTTGAAGAAGCAAACGCAACATCTGGAACATACCAAGATGTAGGTGGATTAGCCGGTGAAATGGGTATTGGTTTCAAAGCTAGCTTACCAATCATAGGAACAGTTTCTGGTCAATATGTACCAAAAGCAGATGCTGCAGAAAACGCTGATAAAGCTGCTTCTGGAGACACTGATGGTTCAGTTGGTTCAGGTTCAGAACTAGTAGTTAAAACAGCTTTAGGTGATTTACCAGTTATAGGTGCTTTCCTAGGCGGAAACACTTTAACTTTAGGTTATGCTGAAGAAGAAGTAAGCACAATTAATGCTACTTCAGACAGACTTGAAGGAACATTTGCTCTAACAGGTTCTTATGGAAACTTTTCATATGGTTACCAAAAAGACTATGTTGAGCCAGGTCAAACTACAGCAACTGGTGCAACTGACTTCTACGTAATTGAGCAAATCGGTTTAGCTTACGCTGTAAACGATGCATTATCAATTTCGTACAACATGATGGAAGAGCAAGCACACAGACAAGAGAGTAACAATGCTTTCCAACAAGAAACTGATGCAATAAGTATTGGTTACACTGTTGGTGGTTTAACTCTTGGCTTCCAAGATGCAAGCACAGATAATGCTAACAACGTATTAAACGCAAAAGACGATACTAGAACAATCAGTATCTCTGCTGCATTTTAATTTAGTTAGTAATTTAAATTTAAAAAAGCCGGCTAATAATTTTAGCCGGCTTTTTTTTTAACTCTGACAAAAGTGCAAATCCCTCACCGAATACATTTTTTAATTGATTTAAATTTCCTATATTAATACCTCCAAGAGGAATTAATTTGTCACTAACCTTAGATAAACTATTAAATTTAACAACACCCAACCAAGTAGCTTGTTTGTCGTAATTAACTCTAAAAAGTTTAGATAACAGGATTATGGAACATCCTTGTTTTACCTTTAATGAAATTTCCTTAAAGTTATGTGCAGATCCAATTATTTGAAAATATGATTTTTTATAGCACAAGCTTTTTAGACTTTTATTAAAAGATGATAAGTAAATTCCATCAGAATTAAGTGTAATTGCGAGCAAGTAGTCATTAGCAATGAAAAATTTAATAGCTTTTAACATACATTTTCTTCTAAATTTATGTAGGTCATTTAAATTGTCAATTTTTTTGTTATTTCTATAAACTATAGAAAATTTATTTCGTATTTTTATGTTTTTTAAATCTATATCTTTGATATTTTCTATTAATAGAAAATAATTATTTTTTTTACAAAGCATATGAATACAATAGTCGATAGATTCGAAAAGATAAAATCGAAAATCCTATCATTACAATCTGTTAAACCAGTTAATATAATAGCTGTAAGTAAAACGTTTACCTTAAATTACATAAAGCCTTTAATAGATCACGGTCATTTACATTTTGGTGAAAATAAAATTCAAGAAGCGTTTTCCAAATGGTCTGAACAAAAGAAAGAGAACAAGGACTTAAAACTTCATATGATTGGAAAGTTACAAACCAACAAAGCTAAAGAAGCAGTAAAACTCTTTGATTATATTCATTCTGTTGACAATCAAAAATTAGCTGACACGCTTGCTAAACACCAAACAAATTTAAATAGAAATATAAAATATTTCATACAGGTTAATATAGGTAACGAAATACAAAAATCTGGGCTACCAATTAATGAACTTGATGCTTTTTATAATTATTGTATAAATGAAATTAATCTTAATATTATTGGACTAATGGTAATTCCTCCTATCGATCAAAATCCTGATAAATACTTTAAGTCTTTAAACGAATTAAATAAATCTCTTGCACTTAAAAACTTAAGTATGGGTATGTCTGCAGACTATATTGAAGCAATAAAACATGGTTCAACATTTGTAAGAATTGGAAGCTCTATTTTTGGCTATCGATCTTAACTCTAGTATTATTTTTTAATTCTTTTACAATTTTTAAAAGGTGAATTTTTTTTATTGCTATACATCCTTCAGTCTTTTTATAGTTTTTTTTTGATACATGAATAAATATTGCGCTACCTTTATTTTTCGAGACTGGATTCATATTATAGTTTAAAACTAAAATGATATCGTAAACATTTTCTTTTTTATAAAGTTTCTCATAATTATATTTAGAAGGTGTTTTAATAAGTTTGTTATAACTTTTTGATAGCGGGTCATCACACCAGCCCATATTTTTTTTAATAATAATTTTTTTAATCTTAGATTTTATTCGTTTTATTCTATCTTTTCTGTACAACATATATTTAATCTTAAATATGCCTTTCGGTGTTACATAATCCCCTTCTTTTCTCTTATTACCAATTCCCCTTTTACCTAATGCACATTTTACTTTATATTTGTTATATATTAAGTAATTTTTATTTATTATAATATGCATAAATTAAATGTTTTAATTTTAGGACCTACTTCATTTGTTATTACTCTAAATGAATTAAAAAAGTATTTAAAGTTTAATCTAAAAATGGACTACTTAAATGAAAAATTTGATATTCTAATTTTTCATGTGGACGTATTAAATGATAAAAAACAAAAAGATTATATCGATAATAATAACTCAATTAAAATATGTGTAGGAAAAAAAAAAGACCTTATAATTAATTGTGATGCAAAGTTAGAATTACCAGCCACTTTAAAAGAGATCAACGCTATAGTAGAAAGTACCGTTGCTAAGAAAAAATTTAATAAAAATTCATCAATAGAAGTTAAAAATTATCTTTTAAATAAAAATGAAAAAAAACTGTCTAAATTAGGCGATCATATAATACTTACAGAAAAAGAAATTCAACTTCTTGAATTGTTTTTAAATAAAAAAAAACCGATATCAAAAAATGATATTTTATCTTCTGTATGGAACTACTCTTCAGATGCTGATACACATACTGTAGAAACACATATTTATAGATTGAGGAAAAAAATTTCTGATAAATTTCTCGATGAAAATTTTATACTTAACAATAAAGAAGGTTATTATTTTTGAAAAAAAGAAACAAGATAGCTAAAGATCTTTTTACAACCAAGTATAGAAAAAGAGTAGTGAAACCAAAAAAAGGAAAAGGTAGTTTTAAAAGAAAAAAAACTAATTTAGCCTAGCTCCAATAATTTGAATTACTTTAGAAGACATTTCTGTTCCAGTTTCCAAACT
>Ga0233444_10004643_pt1 | contig 13068 bp, 11 predicted proteins | sample SI_124_October20_6_FD_182792 | JGI IMG/M metagenome (GOLD analysis project Ga0233444, IMG submission 182792) | Seawater microbial communities from Saanich Inlet, British Columbia, Canada - SI_124_October2016_10_MG | ecosystem: Environmental > Aquatic > Marine > Inlet | place: Canada: British...
CCAATGGCTAAAAAAGAGATCCAAAACCAATACCCGTATTTGTAGTTGCGTTCTCCGAGAAGTTCCGTCGCTTTGAGCATTGATCTTGGAGAAGCATCCAAAGCAGTCAAACTCGTACTGAACATGGTTGTGAGTGCAGCAAAGGCAATGATCCAATAACTGTTAGGTCCCAAGTTTTTTGTGTACATGGAAACCAACTGTTGCGAGAATTTGACGGCCCCTCCTTCAAAAGTGTCTCCGGAGCCATAAAACACAAAACAGCCAAGAGCTACAAAACATAGGCCTATTGTCAAGGTGGCCGAATAGCCAATGTTGAAATCCAATAAAGTTTGTTTGAGGGTCGTCTTTGTTTCTTTTTGCTTTTCAACAGTCCACAGCGATTGCCATACAGAGATGTCCAAAGGGCCTGGCATCCATCCCATAAAAGCGATTAAAAAACCAACCTCCAAAGCGCCTTGGGGAATGATTTGTCGAAAATAGACGGTTTGTGTGTTATTTTTAAAAGCTATGCTGACAGCGATAAAAGTTGTTAGTGTTAAAATGAGCACGATGTATTTGATCAAGTTGTCTAGCAATTTGTATTTCCCTAGGGTCAATATTAAGAAGGCCACAGCAGTGACCAAAAGGCTCCAAATAAAAATAGAAGCATCACTTCCGAAAAGGTTAGCCGCCAGTCCTGCGGTTACAACTGTCACGGCTGCTTGTATAGTAAACATGGTTGCAAACGTGAGAACAAAATAGATCCTTAGGGCATTTTTTGATATTTTTTGATACCCTTCCAAAAGACTTTCTCCTGTTGCAGCGGCATACCTTGGACCAAATTGAAAAAAGGGGTACTTACAGAAGTGTGCCAAAAGGAGCGCCCAAACCAATCCGAAACCGAAATCTGCTCCGGCTTTGGTTGATTGTACCAAATGAGAAACCCCAATAGCAGCTCCAGCAAACAACAATCCAGGACCTAATTTTTTTATGAATTTGAACATCTTTTGAGTGTGTAAAGAGAGCTAAGAAAGTTTTGTAAAAAGGGATATGAAGTATTTGTTAATACGCTTGTTTTTAAGAATGTATTTTAATTTAAAGAATTTGAATTTTGGATGATTTCTGCAAGGAGTTTTTTCGCTCTCAGAAGTTTTACTTTGACATTGTTGATGGGGTCATTTAGTTCCGTGGCAATCTCTTTGTAAGTCAATTCTTGAAAATATCTTAAATGAATTACTTTTTGATAGTGAGGTTTTAAGAGTTTGATATGCGCTAGCAATTGCGAAAGGTTTTGTTCGATGATCAATTGGTCTTCTGGAGTTGGTGCATCATCAGTGACGTCTTGTGTGTAATTGAAAACAGGATCTATTGTTAACAATTCTTTTTTTGTTTTTCTCAATTCGTCAATCTGAAGATTTTTAGAAATGGAAAGCAGCCAAGTTTTAAAATTGTAGGACTCTTTGTACAAGTCAATTTTGTCAAATGCTCTTGAGAAAGTTTGAATGGTGATGTCTTCCGCTTTGTTTTCATCATTGGTTTTTGAAAATTGAAATCGGTAGATGTCATTCCAATAATGATTGAGCAATGCTTTAAAAGCAGCTTGTTTGCCCTGTTTTGCTTCTGCAATATAAAGCTTAATTGATTCTGTCATGTTGTTTTTTTATTGCAGGCGGGCCAAATTAGAAGCTAAATAATTTTTTAAAAATAGGTGTAATTTTTTAAAAAAACACAAATTTTGTCTTTTTTTCAAAATCAGTAAATTTAGTAAAGCAGTAAGCGTAAGGATAGTAGAGATGTTGCTATCCTAAATGTGTTTTGTCGAACAGTAAAGATGATTCTACTTATTTTCGCAGTCTTCTGGCATTTTTCCACAAAAACCACAAGGCTCTCCCTTTTCATTGAAATTGCTGTTCTGACTGGCGCATGTGCCTGAGAACTCCCCGCCTTTTTTCGTCCAAATTTTAATAGCAATCCCGGCAAATCCAATTGCCAAAAGTAAAAAAGTAATTAGAAGAAGTTTCATGGACAAAATAGTTTTGAGTAGCAAAGATAAACAAAAGACAAAAATAAAATTCAAACAACACAAATTCTTTATAGCATACCTAAAGAGTTGATAAAACCCAACTTTTTTAAGTCAGTATCTGAAGCTGTAAGAAAAATACAATTGTTTTCTTAAAGAATTTAATGACAAGTGTTTTAGGACATTATTTTTTTTTGTTTATTTTTCTTGAGGTGTTTTTTTAACACAACATAAAGCTCTTTTTTGAGTTTATGATTTCTTTCTTTCAACGTGTTTGTTTGAATTGCCCAGTCAAAGTGTTTGTTTCGATAAGCTTCGAATTCATTGGGGACTTTAATGTCGTCCAACAGTTCCTGAAGTCGGTTTTTATGGACTTTTAAATGTTGAAGAAGGTCGGCTCCCATCTTTTGATTTTTTTTCAATGAGTCTACTGTTTTTTTAGACTTGACAATGTGTTCTTTGTCCAGAAAGGCTAGTATGTAATCGAGAATCAAATCTTCAAAAAAATGTTCTTCGTCTGCAATGAATTTTAATTCAGAGATCCATCTATTTGTTGCTTGGTACATCTCTAAAGTTCCCGTTTTTATCTCTTTTTTTTTCATTTTGTTGGTGGTTTTTAATACTGAAAAGGGAAACTATTTGATAGATTTTCAACAGTTCCCCTTTTAAAAAGACAATTCATTTTTTTTGTAACAAACTCAAGTTTTATTCTTGTTTATCATTTGGTGTATTTTGAATCAACTGATTTTAATTTGTTTTTCAGGGCTTGTTTTTACAGCTTCTTTTTTTGCCAATTGCAGCTTTAAAATCCCTTTTTTGTAAGTCGCATTTACATTGACTTCCAAATTAGCAGAGGCGGGAAGTTTGAGCGATCTTTTAAAAGAATTGAAGGAAAACTCTTTGCGCGTATAATTTTCCGTTGTTTCTTCTTCCTCTTGAGTTTTTTCTCCAGAAACATGTAGGATGTTTTCATCGAGTGTGATGTTAAAATCTTCTTTTGAAAACCCAGGGACGGCAAACTCAATTTCAAACAAATCTTCTTTTTCTTGAATGTTCATTGCTGGTAATATTCCGTTGTCAAATGTGAAATCATCATTGACAAACGGGTCGAAGTTCAGTAAATTTTTAAACACATCATTTCTCCATGGGAAAAGACCGTTTTGTGTATTGAATTTTAAAAGTGTCATGGCATATTTATTTAAGTTAAATGTCTATGAATGTTCTAAGATAAAAGATGAAAAAAGCATATGAAATGATATATGTCAACATCTATAAATTTCTTTTTTTGAGGCAGGTGTTTTTAGTAGCATTGCTTGGAATAATAATCACGTACAAATGCAACTATTTGGTTGTCAGTCATGTTGTCTTTTTTTTGGACTTCACTTGTTTTGTAAAACAACTGTTTGTAGTGTTTTTTCAATTCTTTTTTTAGTTTGTAATTGGTTTCAGCTGGGCCAAAAATCACCAATTCATCCGCATCTTTGATTTCATTAACGATTGTTTTGAAATAGTTTTTAAGTTGTTGTTTTTCACGTTCAAGGTATTTTCTGTCGTGTACGACATCTTGAGGTCCCCCTTTAAGTCTAGTTCCAGACCCACCTTTTACATGAAAATCATCCAAATTGGAAGCAATGGTTTTTAACGGGTTTTGTTTGTTTGTAAGGTCTACAATATGTGCTTTTTGTTTGTCAATCCAGATACCAATTTGCTTCATGGGTTTGTGCTTTAGGTTTTTTGGTGTTTATGAATTAAGTTTCTTACATTCCTTATAATTTTTAGTCAATTTTGCCATTTTTTCTCAATACAGGCAAGACCAACAAAGGCTTTTGTAAATGAAACCCAATTTGATGTATCAGAGAATTTGAAAACAATTTTTCAAAAAACGTGCGTTTATACCGCAGCATAACAATCAGGTCTATCGATGTGTCTTTTTTAAAATTCTCAATAGTTTCTTCTATGTTTTGGTTGTTAACATAGTGATATAAGTGAGCAATGTTATGAAACAGCTTTTCAAGTTGCAATTTATTCTCTTTTTGTTGGGTAGATGAATCGTACCCATAAGTGGCGTTTAAAACATGGATCATTGAATGGTTGTTTGTGCCAATTTCCAAGAGTTCTTTGAGTGTTTCTTTTTGAAATTTCACTTCGTAATTTGTTGGAAATAAAATTTTAACGATAGGTGAGAAGGGGTGTTTTTGAGGAATTGCCAAGATCGGACACTTAGTTTTGTCTATTGCGTGAATGGTATTAGTGCCAAACAAAAGCTTTTTAATCCCACTAGCTCCTTTGGTTCCCATCACAATCAAATCAATTGCATGTGCTTTCCTCAGTTTTTCGATTTCGGATTGCAAGGTGTTGAAAGATGAAATTGTTTCGAATTGGTGTTTGTTATTAGGATATTTTTCTAAAATATTTTCCTTTGTTTTTTTGAGACTGTTTTGAGAGTTTTTACGCGTTATGTCCATTAGTTCCAAATCTTGTCTGCTGGTAAGACTGAGTTCTGGATTGTACAGTATAGGGGTGTAAGTATGCACCAAATAAAACAAACATTCGGTTTTTTTAAAGAGTTCTAGGGCGTAGCAAATGGAGTTCCATGAATTTTTAGAAAAGTCTGTAGGCAAAAGTATTTTTTTCATTTCAAACAACTGTTTTTGTAGTTTTTTTTACAAACAAATTGGATTGTTTACAATAAGGAGCTTTTCAGTTTTATTTTTGTTTATATCAATTTATGGGATGGTATTTTGGTGGTTGTTGAAAAAGTGTAGACGGGGAACTTGTTTCTATAAGTTTGAAACACTTTATGGATTTTATTTTTATTCTTCGTAAAAATGTTTTAAAATGAAATGGGGGGGCGACCCCCCATTTCGTTGGTAGTCCCAAAATAATCATTCAGACACAGAAATCAACGACATTGTCTTTAAACAAGATTCGTTTCCTTCAATTTTGTCAGTTATATTGAAACACCAACTGTGACCCTAAGATTCGCTTCAAAGGATCGAATTTTACGAGAATATCCTATGAGTGATTTCCTCATTGTTTCGGTACTGATGGGCTTTCTATCTCATGGCTTTAGAACAATTAATATCTGCAACGACAGATGTCCAAAAGTGTTCAATTAATTATCAATGAACTAGAATTTCAGTCATACAACCTTACATTAAATATAATTAACAAATGTTAACAATGCAAGAAATATTAATATTTTTTAAAAATATTTTTTCCTGTAGCCATGGGTGTGAAGATTTTTTTAACCTTATGCAAACACACCATACAAAAAAAACACCTTTATGACTTACAAAAGGTGTTTCTTATGGTTTTCGGGAATCTTTTTTTAGAAAGAATAGCTGTTTTCAGAAATCAATTTCGAAGCGATTGATTTTCGCAACGCGATTGCATCAGGATAGTTGTCGTACTTGGTGAATCGTTTCAATCCCATGAGCAGCATTTTCTGTTCGTCCCCCTTGACCAAAGAAATAATAGCTTCTTTTGCATTGCTCGATATCTTTTCTACGGCATTGAACAGGTTTAATTGAGCCATGGAAATTTGTGCTTTGCTATCTGCATCAGGAATTTGTAGTGCTCTTTTTTCTGTTTTCAAGAGAGTGGATTCTGCCAAATAAATTTCTATAATGATTTCTGCTATGCAAGAAACCAATTGTTGTTGCTTTTCGAGTTCCATGCCATGTATTTCCACAGCCTTTCCGGCAATCATCAAGGCTACTTTTTTTAATTTTGAAATCATGGAATTTTCTTCAGAAAACAACACCGAATAGTCAGGGGTTTCAAAAGTCGGAATGCCCATCAATTCCTGAGCTACTTCCATTGCTGGAGTCATCAAGTCCAGTTCTCCTTTCAATGCCTTTTTTAGAAGCATACCAACAGTCAAAAGACGATTGATCTCATTTGTTCCTTCATAGATTCTTCCTATGCGCGCATCTCGCCATGCAGCTTCCATTGGAGTTTCTTTGGAAAATCCCATACCTCCAAATATCTGTATGCCCTCATCGGATACGTATTGTACCGTTTCAGAGGCATATACTTTCATGATGGCACATTCGATAGCGTATTCTTCGACACCTTTTAATTCTGCTTCTTGGTGTGATTTTCCGGCTGCAATAAATTCATCGATTTTATTTTGAATGTCTTTTGCTGCTCGGTAACATCCCGATTCAGTCACATAAGTTTTTGTGGCCATTTCTGCGAGTTTGTACTGAATGGCACCAAAAGAGGAAATGGGTATTTTGAATTGTTTCCGTTCGTTGGCGTATTTGATGGCTTCGTTGTTGATTCTTCTACATGCGTCCAAGCAGGCTGCAGCCAATTTTATGCGTCCTACATTCAATGAATTTAAGGCAATTTTAAAACCGGCACCTCTTTCAGAAAGCATGTTTTCTATGGAAACTTTTGTGTCGCTGAAAAATACTTGTCTCGTAGAAGATGCTTTGATGCCTAATTTATGTTCTTCCTCTCCCAAGAGAATTCCGTTTGGGTTTTTTGAGTCGTATTCCACTATAAATGCGGTGATGTTTTTGTCATTTTCAATTCGTGCAAAGACAATCATCAAGCTGCAAAATCCTGCATTTGAAATCCACATCTTTTGACCAGAAATCAAGTAGTGCTGACCATCCTCTGTCAGTGTTGCTTTTGTTTTTCCAGAGTTGGCATCACTTCCGGCTCCGGGTTCTGTGAGGCAATAAGAGCCAAACCATTCTCCAGAAGCCAACTTAGGAACGTATTTTTGTTTTTGGGCTTCAGTCCCATACAATAAAATAGGCATGGTACCAATCCCTGTGTGAGCGCCAAAAGCAGTAGCCATAGAGCCCGAAGCACCAGAAATATAATCACAAACCAACATAGCCGAGACAAATCCCATGCCCATTCCTCCATAGACTTCTGGAACAGAAATACTCAGTAAGCCCATCTCTCCAGCTTTGACCATGATTTCTTCTGTAAAGGCATAGTCCCCTTCCTCAAAACGGTTTTTTTGTGGCCATACATCTCGGTCAATAAATTCTTGTACCGAGACTTTCATCATTTGTTGTTCCTCCGAAAAGTCTTCCGTGATAAAAACATCGGTTGCTTTTGTTTCTTTAATTAAAAACTCACCTCCTTTTATTGTTTCCATAAATGTTTTTTTTAGTTGAAAAAATAAAATTTATTTTAAAAATTCATAAATCCCTGCAGCACCTTGACCCGTCCCGACACACATGGTGACCATTCCGTACTTGTTCTTCCGTCTTCTCATTTCGTTGAAAAGTTGAACAGACAACTTCGCGCCTGTACATCCTAGGGGATGGCCAAGAGAAATCGCACCTCCATTGACATTTACAATTTCTTGATTGATCTCTAAGGTGCGCATGACTGCCAAAGATTGAGAAGCAAATGCCTCGTTCAATTCAATCAAATCGATGTCTTTGAGTTGCATTCCTGCTCGATCCAAAGCCTTTGGAATTGCTTTTACAGGACCAATTCCCATGATTTTAGGTGGCACCCCTGCTACTGCAAAGGAAACCATCCGAGCAATGGGTTCTAAATTCAATTCCTTGACCATTTTTTCGCTCATGACCAACACGAAAGCTGCGCCATCACTCATCTGTGATGAGTTTCCAGCCGTTACAGATCCACCATTCGCAAAAACAGGCTTTAGTTTGGCTAGTGCTTCTATGGAAGTACTTCTTCTAGGGCCTTCGTCTTTGGAAACGGTAAAATTCCGTTGTTGTTTATTGTCTTCCTCATCCATAAAAATTTCTTCCACCTCAATCGGAACAATGTCTTCTTTGAAAAGGTCCTTGTCCAATGCGACCAAAGCCTTTTGATGGGAACGAAATGCAAATGCATCTTGATCTTCCCGAGAAACGTTGTACTGCTTGGCAACCGCTTCTGCAGTCAATCCCATTCCCCAATAGTAATCTTCATGACCTGCTGCAGTTGCTTTGTAATTGGGAACCGGTCTGTAACCTCCCATTGGGATGTAGCTCATGCTTTCGACACCACCGGCCAAAATACAATCTGCCATGCCTGCTTGAATTTTTGCTGCAGCAATGCTTATTGTCTCCAAACCAGATGCACAATAACGGTTAACTGTCATTCCGGCAACAGTATCGATTTTCAAGCCCATCAAAGAAATCAGTCGGCCAATATTCAGCCCTTGCTCTGCTTCCGGCATAGCATTTCCAACAATCACATCGTCGATGCGAGATTTGTCCAATGCTGGTACATTTTTCAAAAGGTGTTCGATAGTTTCTGCTGCCAATTCGTCTGGTCTTTTGAATCGGAAAATTCCCTTGGGTGCTTTTCCAACGGCAGTTCTGTATCCTTGTATGATGTAAGCAGTTGTGTTCATATACATGTTTTTTAGGGATGTCTTTTGTTCAATAGCTCTTTTGTGAAAAATCTAATTTCTCAAAGGTTTTCCTGTTTTTAGCGTGTGCTGTATTCGTTCCAAGGTTTTGCGTTCTGTCAACAAGGACAGAATGGCATCTCGTTCTAAGTCTAATAGGTATTGCTCAGGAACAAACGTCGGTTCAGACAAGTTTCCTCCGGCCATGACATAGCCTAGTTTATTGGCGATTTTTTTGTCGTGTTCAGATGCGTACTGTCCTTTTTGAAGGCTATCGGTTCCAACTTGAAACATGCCCAGTGCTTGTTGTCCAAGAACTTTGATCTTTTTTCGGATGGGTTGTGTATAGCCGTCTTCTAACATCTGCAGTGCGTAGCGCTTTGCAGTGGCGATCTGTCGGGCAGCGTTGACTACAATCAAATCTTTACCTTCTTGGTAATATCCGAGGTCAAAAGCTTCGTGAGCGGAAGTAGCTACCTTCGCCATGGCGATGTTGATAAAACTATCGCGCAATCGGTTTAGCTTGACATCGTCTTTTAAAAACGCTTCGGAGGCACGCATCGTCATTTCTTTGGTGCCCGCACCCGCAGGAATGATACCCACACCAAACTCTACAAGTCCTGTGTAAGTTTCTGCGGAGGCAATCACTTTGTCTACGTGTAAACTCATCTCACAAGCACCCCCAAGAGTCATTCCTCTTGGTGTGAGCAGTGTAGGAACGGAAGAATAGCGCAAACGCATCACTGTATCTTGAAACAATTTTGTCGCCCGATTCAATTCGTCGTATTCTTGTTCAACAGCCAGTAAAAAAGCCATGGCTAAGTTGGCACCCACAGAAAAATTAGCGGCTTGATTTCCTAAAATGACTGCTTCGTATTCTTGTTCGGCCAAATCGATTCCTTTGTTGATGGCTTCTAGTACTCCGCCTCCAATTGTATTCATTTTGGATTGAAACTCGACGTTCAATACCCCGTCGCCAAGGTGTTGGATTGTTGCTTCCTTGTTGGACCAAATGGTGTTGGTTTCCCGAATGTTGTTTAGGATTAAGAAGCTTTCTTGTCCGGGTACTTTGAGGTTCGATTTTGTGGCGATGTCATGGTAGAAGGAAGCTCCTTCTTGAATTGTGTAAAAGGAATTTTGGCCTTTTTCAAGCATCTCGCTCACCCAGTTGTTCAAACTGAGATTTTCAGATTCGATGAGTTCGATTCCCTTTTCGATGCCGACGGCGTCCCAAATTTCAAAAGGACCGTGTTCCCAGCCAAATCCGGCTTTCATAGCGTCGTCTATTCGAAACAATTCCTCAGATATTTCGGGAATTCGGTTCGCGCTATAAGCAAACAATGCCGCCAATGTTTTTCGGTAAAACAGGCCCGCTTTGTCTTTTCCTTCAATCAATATTTCAAAACGATCGATGACTTTGTCAACGTTTTTTGTCGCCGACAAACTTGCAAATTTCGCTTTTTTAGAAGGGCGATAACTAAGGGTGTCTAAGTCAAGGGCTAAAATTTGTCTCTTTCCATTGGCATCGATGTCTTTTTTGTAAAAGCCTTGCTTTGTTTTGTTGCCCAGCCATTTGTTTTCAAGCATTGTATTGAGAAATGTAGGCAGTTCAAAAAGGGCATGTGCCTCGTCTTCGGGGCAGTTTTTATGGAGTCCGTTTGCTACGTGTACAAGTGTGTCCAATCCGACCACATCAACGGTTCGAAAAGTGGCTGATTTTGGGCGCCCGATGAGCGGCCCCGTCAATTTGTCAACTTCTTCTATACTGAGCTTCAGTTCTTTGACAATGTGAAACAAACTCATGATTCCAAAAATACCGATGCGGTTGCCGATAAATGCGGGAGTGTCTTTTGCAAGCACAGCTGTTTTTCCAAGAAAATTTTGACCGTAGTTCATCAAGAACGCTACCCATTCGGGTTTGCAAGAAGGACCTGGAATTACCTCAAAAAGCTTTAGATATCTGGGTGGATTGAAGAAATGAGTCACAGCAAAATGTTCTTGAAAATCTTTGCTGCGTCCTTCATTCATAAATTTGATGGGAATCCCAGATGTGTTTGAGGTAATAAGAGTTCCAGGTGTTCTGTATTTTTCTATGGATTCAAAAACACGTTTTTTGATGTCTAAGCGTTCCACGACAACTTCTAAAATCCAATCCACACCGGCGATTTTGTGCAGGTCGTCTTCCAAGTTTCCCGTTTTGATCCTCTTTGCGAAATCTTTTTTGTAGATAGGGGAGGGACTTGATTTTAAAGATGCCAAAAGGTGCTCGTTTACAAGGCTATTCCGCACGACTTTATCTTGCAAGTCAAGTCCACTTGCAGTTTGTCTTTTACTGAGTTCCTTTGGAGGGATGTCTAACAACAATACTTCCACACCTATGTTGGCAAAATGACAAGCGATTCCAGATCCCATAATCCCGGATCCAATGACTGCGACTTTTCGTATGTGTTTTTTCATTTGGTAAAAATTCTGAGATTTTATTCTCAAGGGTTTGTTTAAAAATGAGGTGAGGTTTTATTTTGACTCAAAAATCAAACGATCCGAAATCAATTGGTTGATGGTTTCGGTGACCTCAAAAAAATGTTTTATTTGTACCTCTGACAATTGATTTTTGACGGTTTCGTTAAATCGGAGCACACTTTTTTTGGAATCTTCTCTTTTCTCTTTTCCGAGTGCTGTCAATTTTATAAAAACACCCCGTCCATCCTCAGGGTTTTTTTCTCTATAAATCAATTCTTTGGTTTCCATGTTCTTTAACAACCGTGATAGACTCGTAGATTCCATCCCCATTTTTGGCCCCAATGCCGTTGATGCCGTGCCCTTATCTTGGTCGATGTTCAATAACATGAAGCCAGTAGCCATTGTGCTTTCATGCTTTGTTGCTTCTTCGTTGTACATTTTAGCAACGGCTTGCCATGTTGCTCTCAGGTGATGGTCTAATGATTTTTCTTTGGGGTACATTGTTGAAAATATATATTTGATTTACTATGCATGCATAACAAATCTATGCAAATATTTCAAACTGACAAAACAATCGCAAAGAAATATGACAGCCCAATTAAATTTATATCTTTGAAAGCAAACCTCTAAAAGAATTTCATTTGTTAAGGATTGAAAATATAAGTAAAAGTTATGGAACAAAACAAGCGCTGAAAGGGGTTTCAATTTCAATTCCCAAAGGAAGTATTTGTGGATTGTTGGGGCCTAATGGCGCTGGGAAGACCACATTGATTCGGATTTTAAATCAAATTATTTTACCAGATTCTGGCAAGGTCTATTTGGACGGAGCGTTATTGGCCCCCAAACACATAGCTGCTATCGGCTATTTGCCAGAAGAACGCGGCTTATACAAAAACATGAAGGTAGGTGAGCAAGCCTTGTATTTGGCCCAATTAAAGGGATTGTCAAAAGGGGAAGCGACCCAAAGACTTCGCTATTGGTTTGACAAATTTGACATTGCTGACTGGTGGCACAAAAAAATCCAAGACCTTTCCAAGGGAATGGCACAAAAAATACAATTCATTGTCACCGTGTTGCACCGTCCAAAATTATTGATTTTTGACGAGCCATTTAGTGGCTTTGACCCTGTAAATTCGGCATTGATGGCCAAAGAAATTTTACAACTTCGCGACGAAGGTGCAACCGTTATATTCTCCACACACAGGATGGAATCCGTTGAAGAAATGTGTGACCACATCGTTTTGCTTCACCAATCGGAAAAGATTTTGGAAGGTTCCTTGACTTCCTTGCAAAAACAATTTCAGTCTCGTGTTTTTGAGATTGGACTGCAAACAACTGACAAGAAGCATGTGATGGCAAAGTTGTCTTCTAAGTTTGGTATTTCAGAAGCCCACTTCCAAACGCAGCAGGACGAATTGAAATTCCATCTGCAATGGGATCTTGAGAAATCTTCAAACGAGTTGATTCAAGCCTTGCAAGCCTATGGAGAAATCTCTCATTTTGTTGCTGCCATTCCTACGGTGAATGAAATTTTTATGAAAGCCGTAAGCGTAAATATCGAATAGGTTTGCAAACTGAATTGCGTTGTTGAGCGTACTTTGAATAATAGAACAATGAAAAAACTACAATTGATTATTTACAGAGAGTTTAAAAGTAAAGTGAACAACAAATCTTTTGTGATTCTGACTTTTCTCAGTCCTTTTCTTGTCATTGGGATGGGCATGCTCATCTACTACCTAAGTGCATTGAATGCAAAGGATGTAAAAGAAATTGTCCTTGTAGATCAGTCAGCCTTGAGGTTCAAGGACGTGTTTTTGGACAATCCTACTGAGAAATATTTAGACTTTACGGAGTTGGGGCTTGAACAGTCCAAAGAACTTGTTCGGCAACACAAATATAGTGGCTTGTTGTACATTCCACCAATTTCTAAAGGCGTCAAACATTTGGCAGAGTCCATGGAATTTTTTTCTGAAGAGACGCCGAGTCTTCCTTTTTTGAGTGCGTTGGAAAGCAAAATTGAAGAACGGCTAAAGTTGCACAAATTAAGTTTGTCTGGAGTGGCTTCTAAAACCATCTCGGAAGCGCACTTTGATGTTGATCTCAAGCAGGTTAACTTCTCAGGAGAACAATCTTCCAAGTTGGGCAATGGGTTGCGAATAGTATTGGGCTTGGGTGCGGGCTATTTGGTCATGATGTTTATCGTCGTCTACGGAAATTCGGTCATGCGAAGTGTGATTGAAGAAAAGACCAGCCGGATCATTGAAATTGT
>Ga0233444_10004647_pt1 | contig 13065 bp, 10 predicted proteins | sample SI_124_October20_6_FD_182792 | JGI IMG/M metagenome (GOLD analysis project Ga0233444, IMG submission 182792) | Seawater microbial communities from Saanich Inlet, British Columbia, Canada - SI_124_October2016_10_MG | ecosystem: Environmental > Aquatic > Marine > Inlet | place: Canada: British...
CCCACCATCACGCAGGTCATCCCGATCAACGGAAGTAATCACCACATACCTTAGTGCCATCTCAGTTACAGCAGTAGCCAGTTCAATAGGCTCACCACTATCAAGAGCATGGGGACGACCATGAGCCACATCACAGAATGGACAGCGGCGCGTGCATATTTCTCCCATTATCATAAAGGTTGCTGTGCCATGACTGAAACATTCGCTTAGGTTAGGACAGCTAGCCTCTTCACATACTGAAGCCAGTTTATGTTTGCGCAATATATTTTTAATCTGACTAATCGCTGGGGATGCAGGCACTCTGATACGCAACCAATCTGGTTTACGAGGCATAGTTGTGGTGGGTAGCACTTTGATGGGAATACGGGCAACTTTATCTGCACCGCGTAGTTTAACGCCGGTTTTAACCTTGTTTAAAGTGACCATGGTTATCCTGTCTAGATATATTAAATATGAAACAGTTTCTGTGCATTTAAGGAACTTCCACATACCAATAATGTATGCCAATACAGCACTAGAGCCAAGTCTAACCCATAAAATAACAAACAACATGGGTTGTACCCAGATGTGGCTAGTCGAACCTTCACGTACGACCTTATCCGAGGCTGTCTAAAGTAAATAACGCTTACGGAAAAACAGGTATGGCAATGGTTTACTGAACCACATGTCACTCAAAATAATAACACTAGTTTGAGTTTATCTGTTGGTTTAATTAAAACATTGTGAGTATATTTAACAAGCGCCAATAGGTGCTGATATCAGCGTTTCATTAACAAAAATGGACTCCAGACGCTTATTATAGCCCAGATGATGACACAGTTGATCCAGTAAGCTTATCTCTACCCGATCAATATCACAATCTGGGTACAAATCACATAACTGCACCATGGAAAGATCTGGATAACCACACGGATTGATTTGTTTGAAAGGGTGCATATCCATATCCACATTTAGGGCCAATCCATGGAAACTACAGCCTCTACGAACTCGCAATCCAAGTGACGCAAGTTTACGTCCAGCCACATATACACCAGGAGCAGCATGTTTGATACTGGACTGTATCCCATATTCGTGCAACAGCGCAATGATGGAATTCTCCATAATACTTACCAACTGGCGCACCCCTAAATGCAAGCGCTTAAGATCCAGCAACAAGTAAACAACCAGCTGACCTGGCGCATGGTAAGTCACTTGACCACCACGATCTGATTGTACTATAGGGATCACCCCAGGGGACAATATATGCTCGGGCTTGCCAGCTTGACCCTGGGAGAAAACTGGCAGGTGCTGCAGCAGCCAAATCTCATCCATAGTAGCAGCATCGCGTTGACCGGTGAATTTCTGCATTGCCTCTAAGCAGGCCTGATATGGATACAACCCCAAGCGCCTAACTCGAACTTGTAAGAAATCGTCAGATAACAATTTTTACACGACCACTGCTTATTAAATGTGTATGAATGGCTTGCAGTTGGCCCATACTTTGCGCATAAATCATCAGGCGCACAGACTGGAAACGATGATTGCGACTATCAATCACTTCAATGCTGTCCAAATCAAGATCAGGAGCCCATCGCTGCACAGAATTAATCACCCATTGGCTGTAATCCTCTGTCTTGTGCCCCACCACTTTGATAGGATAATCCTTGCAGGGAAATTTAATTTTCGGTACGCCTGGGTGACGACCATTATGAACCTGATTAGGCATACTATCTCAAGTTAGAATCCATAATTAAATGATGCTGTATGTAGACTATCAGCCTTTAGCATCAATTTTTACCTTGGGCAAGAAGAGTGAAAACAAGTGTAATACGATTATGACATTACTATGCCTAACATACTGATTGGTGAAACATCACTACAGGCCAGCAGCACAAAGTGTTTAAATCTCTTGGCCTTACATAAGCCCAAAACTCAATGATCAAGTTTAGGTTCAATAAGTTGGTTGAAAGAACGCCTGATCAGATCAGTCACACGCTTCAAGAAACCACCTTCATCCATATTAGCCAAGGCTACTAACGGACGCCGACTGATTAGCTCATCATCCAACATCACATTTACCTGACCATAAATTTGGCCAGCAGTTAAGGGAGTCTCAATATTTTGATCAAACTCCATGATACCCTTTAGATATTTGCTCTGGCCACGTGGAATAGTAACCAGTAGATTATTGCTCAAACCTAAGGATAAATGGTCTTCAGATCCTCCCCAAACCCTTGCTTTAACCAGTTCAATTCCAGCTTCGTAAAGTGGGTAGGTTTCGAAGAAACGAGTACCATAGGCAAGCAATCGTTGGCTTTCTTGAACCCTGGCTTCAACACTCTTAGTACCCATCACTACGGAAATCAGCCGCTGACCATCTCGCTTAGCGGATGCAACTAAACAAAAGCCAGCTGCATCGGTATGACCTGTTTTCAGTCCATCTACAGAACTATCGCGCCAAAGCAATTTATTACGATTTGGTTGACGAATTTTGTTATAAGTAAACTCGCGTTCAGAATAAACCTTATAGTGCTCAGGATAGGCGTTAATAATTTCACGGGCTAAAATGGCTAAGTCACGAGCCGTAGTATAGTGATTTTCGTCGGGCAATCCAGTGGCATTAATAAAATTTGATCCAGTCATCCCAAGGCGCACTGCATGACGGTTCATAAGGTCCGCAAAGGCTGCTTCACTACCGGCTAGATGCTCAGCCAGGGCTACGCTAGCATCATTACCTGATTGAACTATCACGCCCCGCATCAGGTTTTGTAAGGAAACAAACTTGCCTTCTTGGACAAACATGCGTGACCCAGGGGTACGCCAAGCTTTCTCACTGATACGCACAACATCATCAAGACTAACATTGCCTCTATCCAATTCGTAGACCAAAATATAGGCTGTCATCATTTTAGTTAGACTAGCTGGAGGCAGTTTGACATCGTCTTTATGCGCTACCAAAATCGCGCCAGTGTCAGCATCCATTAGTAGATACGCAGTCGCGGATAACGAAGGTGGTCTCGGCACCAATGCCTGGGCAGCTAAGGCTGGTTGACTCAACAATATTAGAGTTATTAGCCACAATGGCTGAATTAACCAATGACCAATGGTACAGGAGAAGTATGGCGATAACGAATTCATAAACGTCTATTAAATTTACATAATGGGTTGCTTAATTAATACCAGCATTATTATACCACGCAGACTTAATGGGAACCCCATTCTAATTACTGAAAGCATAATTGGATGTAGTCATGGCTTAATCAAATAAGGTGGATCAAAACCTAGTTTCGGCAACTCGCTGGCCAGCTTTTCAGCACTTAGCAAATCAACAATAGGCCCTATCATCACCCTAATAAGATTTTTCTGCTCAACAGCCTGTTCAAGAGTCACATCAGAACGTCGCAATACGCTGACCAGACGTTTCTGTAAAACAACTGCACGAGCTTGATCAGTTAATGCAGCAACCTGAACATAGTGGCCGTAACGGCGCTGCTGATGTGTAGCCAATTTTATTGTAGCAACTGATGGCTGTGAATTCAGTTTTAGCACTACTTTGCTAATACCTGTTTTAGCCAAATTCCGCTGGCGTCGTAAAGATAACTCCCCTGTACTAGTCCAATGCTTAGCATCAATGGCTTCAACCAACACTGTCGCCACTCCCTTAGAACGATAACCCAGTTTGCTGGCCGCGGCATAGGACAAATCAATAATGCGGTTGGCATGAAATGGTCCCCGATCATTAACTCGAACAATTACCACGCGGTTATTGTCCAGATTAGTCACACGTACATAAGAGGGTAAAGGCAACGATTTATGGGCTGCGCTCATAGCGTACATATCATACACTTCACCATTGGAAGTTTTATGGCCGTGAAACTTGATACCATACCAAGATGCCACACCTTGCTCATGAAACCCAAGGCTAGATGGCATAACTTGATAGCGCTGGCCCCATACCACATAGCTGCTTTTATTGCCCCCAACACTCCGCGGCTCCACCTTTGGTATCGCATCAGGTGTTTTGGACATGTCACGATGTTCACTGGGACCTGTATCTTGTGAAATACTGTAACGACTTGAGCTTGTTGGTGTTACGTTAGGCTTAGGCATACTGAAACAGCCCGACAGCACTACAGATAACAGCAGTACCAGTGACTGCGTTTTGAGCCCTGAAATGCTTGATGGAACGCGGATTTTATACTGCTTCATATGACCACGACACTAAGTGCTAACATTCACCAACAACTTGTCACAGCAAAGAACAGCTGCAATTGTAATTGTAAATGCAAATCAAAATACCAATCGCTTACATCACCATACTTTTAATCTATATTAAGATGCAATGGTATAGTAAATACTGTAAACAACTCAACTAAGCAAATTAAACCGACTGTATAGCACTATATCGCAAATAATAATGTGTTTCTGAGTATAACACTGGTTGTAGTGTAGCCAAAGCTCATCAATTCGTATGCCCCAATATTTAAACCAGTAATCCCATTTTATAGGCTTGAATTACCGCCTGAGGCTTTCTACTGACCTGCAGTTTGCGGTAGACATTAGCTAGATGGTACTTTACGGCTCGCTCTGATGTCTGCAATATAACAGCTGTCTCCCAACTGGATTTGCCTTCACCCGCCCACTTAATGACTAAAGTCTCTTGCAGCGATAGCCTGGGTACAGTCATAAAACTAGGTCGTATCAGCATAGCATTTAAATGGGGCATTATATGATAAATTATTCTTCTCTGATCTTCAGTAGCCTGTTTATTCTTCAAGCGTATGGAGGTAATGGCAATAACATAGCCTTCTGGCCCAATCCGACAACCATAAGCAAAACCATTATGACCACTAGCTCTTTTCAATTCTGGTAAGCTATCCAGCAAGGTACAATCATAGTGCTGAAAGGCCTGTTGCCAGTGAAAAGGCTTTTTAAGCCACAAAGCATAGCGCAAGATTGGATCGACAGTGTAGTAATTATTGGCAATATAACGCTCCAGCCAACCAGCAACCCCAAGCTTTGTCTTTAGTATCGTCCAAAGCCTTTTAAGATCACGATGGTCGTCAGCACTGAGTGCCACATGGATAATATCCAAAGCCATCGCAAGGTGATGACTATTCTGATGCATAATCGGGAACACTCGCCTAGATTCATGTGCAATTAAGTAATTTAATTTTAGACGATTTAAAAAAATAACCGATTTTTTCTTATACTACACCATGTGGGAAAGCTATGGCCAAAATGGAACTGATAATCTCATGTGGTAGGACCCTAACTTATTTAAAACTAAGAACTCTCGCTTGTTTTTGCCAATCAAGCTGACCACTAACGGAAATCAGCCCGCTAATGCAGCTGATTGAGCTTAATCATCTACCCAAAGCGTTCTTTTCAACTCCTTGGAATACGGTATACTGTCGGCTTAGTTTGAGTATTTATTTAACCTCACAATAACATTAAATGAAGAGTGTTTAGATGGCTGGCGTTATTTCCATTGATGAAGGTGTAGAACGCCTTGCTTTAAAAGAATATACAGAGAAGGCATATCTGGATTATTCCATGTATGTGATCTTGGACCGGGCCCTACCTCACATTGGCGACGGTCTTAAGCCGGTGCAACGACGCATTATTTATGCCATGTCAGAGTTGGGACTGAAGGCAACTGCTAAACACAAGAAGTCAGCCCGCACCATTGGCGATGTATTGGGTAAATTTCACCCTCATGGTGATAGTGCATGCTATGAAGCAATGGTATTGATGGCGCAAACATTTGCTTATCGTTACCCACTTATTGATGGACAGGGAAACTGGGGTTCAGCAGATGACCCTAAGTCATTTGCAGCCATGCGCTATACTGAAGCGCGTTTGGCTCCCTATGCTAACGTGCTGCTTGCTGAATTGGGTCAAGGCACTGTAGATTGGGGTAACAATTTTGACGGTACACTACAGGAACCGCTAGTACTACCTGCTCGAGTCCCTAATGTGTTGCTTAATGGTGCAACTGGCATCGCGGTGGGTATGGCAACTGATATTCCACCCCATAATTTACGTGAACTAATCGCGGCCAGTATTTATTTGTTGGATCACCCAAATACAAATAGCGCAGCACTGTGCCAATTTGTCCTAGGGCCGGATATGCCTACGCAGGCAGAAATAATTACTCCAGCAACTGAACTGAAGCATCTGTATACCACTGGCCGTGGCAGCTTACGTATGCGGGCTCTGTATGATACGGAAAATGGTGACCTAGTAATCAGTGCGTTGCCATATCAAGTTTCTGGAGCTCGCATCATGGAACAGGTTGCGGCTCAGATGCAAGCCAAAAAATTGCCGATGATCGCAGATTTAAGAGATGAATCGGATCATGAAAATCTGACTCGTTTAGTGATAGTGCCACGCTCCAACAAGATCGATAATAATAGGTTGATGAGTCATCTGTTCGCCACAACAGATCTTGAACGCACCTATCGGGTCAATCTCAATATGATTGGCACCAACGGTTTACCTCAAGTAAAAAGTCTATCAACCATTTTGACAGAGTGGTTGGAATTTCGCATGGTTACAGTCACCCGACGCTTAGAACACCGCCTTGGCAGGGTGCTGGAACGACTGCACATTTTAACTGGGTTATTGATTGCATTTCTGCATATTGATGAAGTAATAACCATCATTCGTAGCAAAGAACAGCCCAAGGCTGCCCTAAGGCAGCAATTGAACTTATCTGAACAGCAGGCAGAAGCCATTTTAGAGTTAAAATTGCGGCATCTAGCACGATTGGAAGATGTTCGCATAAAAGCTGAGCAAAATAAATTAATCAAGGAGCGAGATCAACTGCAGCTGATACTGGGTTCCAGAGTTCGTTTGAAAAACCTGATGAAAAGGGAATTGGCTGCTGATGCCGAGACCTTTGGCAATGATCGCTGCTCACCCATTGTCATTGGTTCTGAAGCTCAGGCCTTTAGCGAACGTGATTTGTTGACGGCTGAACCAATTACTGTAGTGTTATCAAAGCAAGGCTGGGTACGTGCCGCCAAGGGTCATGATATTGACTCAACTGGGTTGAATTACAAATCTGGTGATGCACACCTACTTTCGGTGCGGGCACATAGCAATCAGATGGTCGTCTTTATTAACGATACTGGCCGCTGCTATACGCTGGAGGCACATACGCTACCTTCTGCCAGGAGACCGGGCGAGCCTTTAAGTGGTCGCTTTAATGCTCCCAGCGGGGTACCTTTTGCTGCTGCACTGAGTGGTTCGAATGAGCAACAGTTTTTGCTGACAACGGATGCAGGATATGGCTTTATAGCCAGCTTCAGTGATTTGCTGAGCAAAAATAAAGCTGGTAAAGCATGCATATCTGTTCCTCAGGGAGCCAAGGTTCTGGTGCCAGTAGCTATCCGGCAGCTCAATAATGCCTGGGTTGCGGTAGTTAGCAATGCAGGACGATTACTATTGTTCCCATTGCTGGAACTGCCAGTACTAGCTCGAGGCAAGGGAAATAAAATGATCAATATACCCCCAAACCACGTAGCCAATCGGGAGGAATATATGGTTGGTTCTGCAATAGTGGTTCCCGATACAGATCTGGTTATATATTCAGGTAAACGTCATTTGCGGCTACGGCCTGTAAATCTAGTAAATTATCGTGGAGAAAGAGGTAACCGTGGTCATAAGTTACCACAAGGTTTTCAAAAAGTAGGTCATATCGAAGCAAGAGCACGTCAGTAATTATTGACAATCTGTCCATGTAAAACAATGATACAGAAGCTCATGGAAGTCTAGATAAGCAACCTATCTATTGAGTTGTTGTATGCATGCAGCCTATGTGTGATCCTGAGGAGAGTGAATAAATTGACTGAAGTGCTGTATTTGCTGATCCAGCAAATCCTGATAGTCTGCGGACAAACGCAATAAATTGAATGCGCCATTGCTGAGTTGTATGCAATTCTTTGCTTTAAGAATTCGTTGTTGTAATTCTGGGTGATAAGCAACCTCAGCGCTAATAATCAGATTATCGGTAGGTAAATGTTTAGATAAATCAGCAGCTTTTCCAGCGACTTTTTCAATGGCATCCAAATTACCGTAATGGACCACAGTCTGAATGTTTAAGGCAGGCCAGCCAGAGACAAGAAGTTGTCCGTTGTAATGACGGGAAAGGCCAGAAAAGAATTGTGCTGCACACAGAGCATTAACACAATGTGTCATGTTCCGGTGAGGTTTATCAAACAGCACCTGTAAATCGCGATTATCACAAATACTGATTTGTCCACCATAAATGGTACAGACCTGATTGAGAATATCGAAGTAGGCAGTACGTAGGTGTTGTTCTTGTCCTAATGTAACAGATCCGTCATCAAGAGTGTTGACGCCGATATATAACAAACTACCCCATAGAACTTCACTGTCTTGGCTTGGTTGTGATTGAGTCACCAACTGATCTGGAATAAAGGTGTCTTCTGGACTTGTCTTAGCTTCTGTCAGTACGTTCTGATTTTGCAAATCACCTGTGGTTGGAGCTAAATTACTGACAAAATCAAGGCCTATGGATTCCTGCAACTGGGCAGTACGCAACAGCGTATCACCCACATTTGCTTTATCATCTGAAGAGGCTAATCCCTTTGCTAAATCATACTGGGCATGATCAGAAGGCAGTTCAATTGCACTCTCAATAGGGGATACAGCGCGTGAGGTAGTCGATGAGGTGGCCTCCATCACTGGACTGATATCCAGTTCAAGCTGGCTTTCATTTGGCGCTTGCAATAATTTCAATGCATGAATGCTATTTAAGTTGTGGTTAATAATACCCCATTCATCTCGACGTTGATCATCTACCGGCACCATCTTATCATCAGTTATCAGTTGCTGTTGGGCGGTATTTAAACGATTTATAGGCTGGTATAAATGTAAACCAAACCAAAGCCCTGCTAGCAAACTCAACAGCCCAGTCAGACATAAAATTGGCCAGGCCAGTTGAACCAAATTGCCAAGACTGGGTATTAAGTTGATTGGTGTTAAATGCAAATGTACTGATCCCAATTGATGTTCATCCAGTCTAATGGGATAAATTAAAGCACTACGATTGTAGAATGTGCCTGTCTTTGCCAGAGTTTGGCCATCCTCATCAATAACTTTGGCTCCTATCAAGTTCTCATGTTGATGCAGATCACTTAATAATACATTTAGACTGATGAAATCTCGCTGCAAGATTAGAGGTGCACTAATCGTGGCCAGTTGGCGACCCAATTGATCACCCAAAACACGGGTATGGGTTGTCGCCACTTGATCTAATTGGCGATAGGTGACAGTAGCAAATACAGCCAGGCTCAAGCTAAAAATCAAGCCAGTAAGTAGTATAGTTTTATGCACTAACGTCACACGTGAGTGCATAAGCTGGTGGAGTGAGTGAGTCTGATTCGGCATAATTAGGATTAAAATTATCGCAAAGATTGGATGATTAACACCTGATACTTGCCCTCAGTGAATGTAATACGATCAACTAGCATTTCAGGCAAACTTACAGTATTTTATCTCAGTCGTGATAAAATACTAAGGTTTACAATGGATATTTATTAGTCAGATTGTCCCATAATGTCGCTGGCTATTCATTCATGAATTTGGATATTTTATGTTTTATCGCCTGACTCTGCTTGAAAATAAAGCCAATGTGGTGAATGCTCTGTCACCCCTGCTTGACCACCATAGTAGTCTAACCGATTCAATTTTAACCTTGCATTACCGTAGCCTAGCCAGCCGCCCACATATCCAGGCACACCAATGGAGTTGGCGCTGTGACAGTGATTTGTCACACTTGCGGGATCAGGTTGACCAGTTGTTGTACAGCATCCAGAATAGGAACAATATAGACTGGATCTGGCAACAACAACCAGAAGTAGACTGGCGCCTAGCCGTATTCGATATGGACTCCACCCTGATCCAGGCGGAAGTCATAGACCAATTGGCTTATACGGCTGGCATCGGTGAATCAGTTGCTACCATTACCGCCCAGTGTATGGCTGGTGGAATGGATTTTCAACAGGGTTTTCGCCAGCGTTTGAGTCTGTTGGCTGGCTTCCCCATTAAGGACTTGGAAACTATCTATAATAGCATAAAACTGATGCCCGGAGCAGAGCGACTGATGCGTAATCTGGTAGCTCTTGGCGTACACTGTGTTATTATCTCCGGTGGATTTAGTTATTTCGCTAATCGTTTAGCTCAACACCTGGGTATGCAAGAAGCTTATGCCAACCCCCTGGAACAGCAGAACGGACGTTTGACTGGCACTATATCTGTACCCATACTTGATGCTGAACGAAAGCTGGAATTGCTAGAGCAGTTAACCCGGAAAAAGTGTTTGCAGCCTTGGCAAACTATTGCTGTGGGAGACGGTGCTAACGATTTGCCCATGCTGCTGAAGGCAGGCCTAGGGGTCGCCTTTCATGCCAAGCCATTGGTGCAACAGAAGGCACACCATCGGATCAACCAGTTCAACTTGGATGCATTATTGTATATTATGGGCTATGGCGATGATGTACTACTGAACTAATTGGTTACAATAGTGATCCGATGTTTAGGTATCCATAAATAAGCTCAGGATGCACTTGTAATCATGGTTTTTCCGGATGCGCCAGCTTCTTCCCTCACCAAGCGCGGGACCAGATAACCCGGCAAACACTCCTGCAATCCTGCTAGCAAATCCTTCGCCTTGGTATCATCCACATAAAAATGGGCAGTTCCCTGAACTCGGTCCAACATGTGAAGATAGTATGGCAAAATATCACATGCGAACAGACGTTCACTCAGTTGCGCCAGACTCTGGTGGTGATCATTAATACCACGTAGCAGTACACTCTGATTAAGAAGATGAACACCATGCTGGCGTAGCATCTGGCAAGCACTATAAACGCTGTGATCTAATTCACTGGCATGATTAGCGTGTGTTACGATAATCACCTGCAAAGGCAATTGACGTAAGATTTTACAAAAATCTACAGTGACCCGGCTAGGCAATATAATTGGCAGACGGGTATGTATTCTAACTCGTTTTAGTTGTGGTATAGCGGCCAATTGTTGAAATAAATCAGTCAATTGACTGTCGGTAGCTGCTAGAGGATCACCGCCACTTAAAATCACCTCATGGATGGACGGATTATCACGAACATAAGTTAGACTTTGTTGCCACTGCAAACGCGAACGACGATTATCATGATAAGGGAAATGGCGGCGAAAGCAAAACCGACAATTGATCACACAATGGCCTGTAATCAGCAACAATACCCGGCCATCATATTTATGGATAATGCCAGGCACTGGATTATAGGTCTGCTCTGCCAGTGGATCCTTATGATAGCCCTCTGCATTAAATGCTTCGGCTTTCTGAGGTAAGACTTGAAGCAGGAGTGGGTCCTGCGGGTTACTACGCTCCATACGTGCAGCATAGCTACGCGGCACCAGAGTTGAAAACCCCTGATCAGAACAGGTCATATTTTCAATAGCAGTTGTGCTAAAGCCCAAATGAGCCAATAATTCAGCCGGTCGCCGAAAAGCATCAGCCAATTCACGGCGCCAGCTTTCAACGCTAGGGGTAAACGATATTGGTTCAATAGACTCAACTTGTGTGGTGGTTTCAGGTATCATATCGGGTAGTTTTTTAGCTTAAATCAAGCAGGCAACATCTAATGGCAAATTATAGCACTAATGAATTCAAATCAGGGCTTAAAGTCATACTGGAAGGTGATCCGTGCGCTATGGTTGAAGTGGAATTCGTCAAACCGGGGAAAGGACAAGCCTTTACTCGGGTCAAGTTTAAGAATCTCAAAACTGGCCGAGTCTGGGAGCGTACATTTAAATCTGGTGATAGCATTGAAGCTGCCGATGTTATGGATCGAGAAATGGAATATGTCTACAGCGATAGTGAGTTCTGGTACTTTATGGTCACCGATGGCTCATATGAGCAGTATGGTGCCGATGCCAATGCAGTAGGTGACTGTATCAAGTGGCTCAAGGAACAGGATGTCTATACTGTGACCTTGTGGAATGATACACCCCTGAACGTAAACCCTGCCAATTTTGTAGAGTTGGCAGTGATTGAAACAGATCCTGGCTTAAAAGGTGACACGGCCCAAGGTGGTAGTAAGCAGGCGACGCTGGCTACTGGCGCTGTGGTACGGGTACCTTTGTTTATTAACCAAGGCGAAGTGCTGAAAATCGACACCCGTACCGGTGAATATGTCAGTCGTGCCTGAGGCATGACTATCCCCTGGCAGCCTGGAACAGGCTTGAAGCAAATGCGTCAACGCGCATCAATGGTTGCCCACATACGGGATTTCTTTGCGGCTCGACAAGTGCTGGAAGTAGACACGCCATTAATGTCCCACTATGGCGCTAGCGATCCTCATATTGATGCCATAACAGCCCACTACCAAGCAATTGGAGGCGATGCTCCAATCACTATGTACTTAACTGCATCACCAGAATATGCCATGAAGCGTTTATTGGCAGCAGGAAGCGGCTGCATTTATCAGATCACCAAAGCCTTTCGCAATGGCGAAGTTGGTCGGTCTCATAATCCTGAGTTTACTCTGCTCGAATGGTATCGAGTGGGCTATGATCACCATGCACTGATGGATGAGGTGGAACAGCTAGTGCAACTATTTCTCGGTCCTCTGGATATAGTCCGCTTGACTTACCGTGAAGTGTTTATGCAAATTCTACAGTTGGATCCATTTAATATCACGACCGAACAACTAGAGCAGGTGGCCATGCAACAGCTTGACTACCATTCGAAGACAGGTGAATCACATGGCGTCTGGCTTGACCTGTTGATGTTGCACTGTATTGAACCTGCCTTACCTCAAGCTTGTTTTATTCACTCTTACCCACCTAGCCAAGCAGGGTTGGCTCGATTAGAACAGGACCAGCACAAGACTGCAGTGGCCCAACGGTTTGAGTTATATATCAACGGGCTGGAGCTCGCCAATGGTTATCATGAATTAGCCAATGCCAGTGAGCAGGCCCAGCGCTTTACACAGGATCAGAAATTGCGACATCAGTTAGGAAAGTCCGCCATGCAAGCTGATCCTCGCCTGC
>Ga0233444_10004653_pt1 | contig 13047 bp, 13 predicted proteins | sample SI_124_October20_6_FD_182792 | JGI IMG/M metagenome (GOLD analysis project Ga0233444, IMG submission 182792) | Seawater microbial communities from Saanich Inlet, British Columbia, Canada - SI_124_October2016_10_MG | ecosystem: Environmental > Aquatic > Marine > Inlet | place: Canada: British...
GAAGGTTCTGATGCTGCTCAATTTACAGTAACAAACAATGCTAAACTAGCTGGCTTGACAACAACTGCACTTGATGAGGTTGGTCATTTGACTATTACCGATAATGAAAAACTAGCTTCTCTTGATTTGTCTTCTTTAGTTACAATTCCTTACGCTGGAACTTATACTATGACTATTCAAGATAACGCTTTAACAGGAGCTTTTGTAGCAGCAACTGCTGGTTCTACGACTACTCTTTTCATTGAAGCTCAAATTAAGTCTAATGATCTAATGACATTAATGCCTTACTTAACAACTGCTATTGCTTCAAGAGCAAGTGCTACTACAGGTAACGTAACATATACATTGGATATCAATATTTCAGATGTTAGTTCAACTTCAACTCCTGCAGATTTAGATTCTAAAATGGCTCCTGCTATTGGCACTTCTGTTGCTGTTGTAGGTATTGGTACTGACACTGCTTTCAAAGCATTAGTAGTAGCTGAATAATTACAGTCAAAATTATTTAAAAAGTATTTGCTTATTAAATTCAATATTAACCCCCATGCTCATGCATGGGGGTTTTTTTTGTTTTATTATGAACGTATATAATATTATCCTACCCTAGATTTATTTTAATCGAAATATTTATGCATTAAGAACTTAACTTTTTTATTTTTGTATAAATCTTAATTTTTAGAATTATAAGTACGACCCAATCTCGAGCCAAACAAGCACCTAATTTTATTATTCTTATCCTTTATATTATAACAGGTTCTTTTGGGAATATGGGTGCAATAGATATCTTAGCGTCAAATATTACAGATACACTACAGTTGGAGCTTGTTACTGTTGCGTCAATTACTCACCTTTTCACTATTACGGGTAATTCGTTAACTGCTAATTATACAGCTGCTTTTGCTGCTGTTAGTAATGGTGTTACTAATACAGCTGCAATCCCTGTAAGAGTTGAACAACTTTCTCTTTTTACTTGGACAGCCTTTATCTCTGCTGGAAATACACTTGCTACAGGTATAAATACCGCTACGTATTCTTTAGTTTACGATATAGTGGGCGGTGCTACTGGTAATTTCAACGGTGACAATGGTGGTGGTACCATAGATACTGCTACTGAATTAGCTTATGTTAGATAATTATTACACTACTTTTAAGTTTTAAAAATCCTCCAATTTGGAGGGTTTTTTTATATCCTTATTTTTGATTATTTTCGTTAAAACTTATTTTAATGAAAAGTTCCTCAATTAATTTTACTTCTTCGATTTTAATCATTCTTTATATTCTAACAGGGACATTACCCAATTTTAATGCCATCGATATATTGGCTCCGCAATGGGTTTATCTTTGTTCTTTAAATATTTTGGTAGCAGTGTATCTTTTGTATAATAAAGATTCTTTCGCCTCTTTTTTTTCAGTATTATTTAAATCAAACTACTTTATTTTTTATGCTTTCTTTATTCTATGGGCGGCTCTTTCCTGTAGCTATGCCATAAATAAAGTGGTGACTATCATCAATTTTCCACGGTATTTTAATGTTTTTGTAGCAATAACTTTTGTTACCGTTATGTTGTCCAAGATGCCGAACCGTTTTCACTTCATTAGTGTTGTTCTTACTTCTTTTTTGTTTTTGGAAGTTACCTTGTATTACAACCAGTTTGTAGAACAAATAACTTCTTCCGATGTTTTTAATTCTGTAGCTCTAAAAGGGTTTAGTGGTAATAAGAATATAGCAGCTGCATCTATGGTTGTCAAATTACCCTTTGCTTTATATCTTCTTACAACCATAGAGAAGTTATGGGTCAAAATAGTCATGTTTATATTGCTAACGCTTAGTTATATTGCGTTAACCATCATTTATGCTCGTGCTGCTTTGTTAAGTTCAACGCTCATTATGATTCTCTTTGTTGTGTATCAAGTGTATGTTTACTTTTTCAAAGATCGATCCCCCAAAAAATTTGCTTCTCATTCTGCTTTTATTTTATTGCCTTTTATTATTGCTTTTTTTTCCAGTGAATTATTATCATCTAATTTAAATACTAATTCTTATTCTGACCGGATTGAGACTATTGGGTTAACCAGACAGGCATCTTCTGGAAGATTTGATTATTGGGAATCTGCTTTCGAATCTTTTATAGATAATCCAATTATTGGGAGTGGACTTGGAAATTTTAAAATTAAATCAATTTCCTATGGTGCTGACTATATTCATGGGTATACTGTACCGTATCACGCACACAACGATTTTATTCATACAGCTACCGAACTCGGTGTTTTTGGTTTTATAGCATATTTTGGATCTTTTTTATTACTAGCTCTTTATTTAGTACAACTTTTTCGAAAGAGTAGTTCTAAAAAGCAATTGGGAATTGTCCTTCTCTTTTTAGCTTTGGTAGGTTATGGAATGGATGCTTTTTTTAATTTTCCTGTTGCACGTCCTCTTATGCAATCTGCCCTAGCGCTCATTGTAGCACTAATTGTTTCGGAATACTTGGATCTTACCAATCCTTCTTTACCTGCCAACACTACAAAAGAATCAAACCGTAAGTATATAGCGTCAATTTCTTTGATCACTTTATTTTTAATACCCTCGCTTATTGTTCATGTGATATCCTACCGCGCACTTACTCAACAAGGAGCTTTATTATATGAATTCAATAATGGGTCATATAATATGACTTTAGCTCAATTAGATGAAATCTCAAATGAATTTCCAAACTTGACGGAAACCGCTATGCCGATTAAATCAATGAAAGCGCGTTATTTTTATAACAATGGTTTGAAAGAACAAGCGTATGACTTGATTCGAGGCGGGTTAAAAGATAATCCGTACATCCGTTTTAATGAGAATTTATTGTCACAGTTCTATTTCAACGACAAACAATATGATAGTTCGTATCATTATGCCAAAATCGCTTTTGATAATATCCCGAACAACATGCCGCATTTCAATTTGTATATGCAAAACCTAGCGGTTAAAAGAGATCGAAACGCCATGATCGCTGCATATGATCGCGTCTTGCCAATCGTTCGTGGAGACACCAAAATGGTACGTACAATTTTCCTACGTTCCATAGGTCAGATTTCTAGTGTTGGTGACCCGTATACGCTTCAAAAGGCTGAAGAGGCTTTCAAGTTATACCCTGATGATGATCAATTTTTTGAATTGTATCGTATTTTTACTTACGGACAACAAAACATTGTACAAGCTAAAGAGTCATACAAAGAAGCAACTGATTTTTATGGGCAAAAGCAGTTTAGTGAAGCTGCAACTACTTTTGTTAAAGCCTTAGATTTAGATTCCTTAGACCTCACTTATGCTCTGAATGCAGGCCTTTCATTTTATGAAGCAAAGGATTTTGAAAATGCAATTCGCTATCTCAAAGTAACCGAAACTTCTCATAAAGATTCGCATAAGGAAAAAGCTCTACGTTATTTGGCCTTATCCTACTATGCTTCTGGGCAACAATCTCAGGCCTGTGCCCAATTTATCAGGTTAAAAGAACAGTATCCTAAGCGCATGTACCAGCAAGAGTTTAAGAAATATTGCCTAGGCAAGTAGGTAAATTAGTTTTTTTAAGTACTTTTGGTACTTAGATTTAACAAATTAATAGTGCTTAATAAACTGATTACATCAAAAACCCGTCTTCGCCTGCTGATAAAGTTTTTTATTAGTCAGGCGAATCGTGGTTATTTGAACGGTTTAGCTTCCGAATTTAATGAATCTACCAATTCAATTCGAAAAGAATTGAATCACCTCTCCGAAGCCGGTTACCTAGAAAAATATAAAGACGATAACAAAGTTGGCTATAAGGCCAATACAGCCCATCCCTTATTTGATGTTCTTCAGAAAGTAGTTTATGCACACCTAGGACTCGAAGAGCTTGTAGGGCGCGTACTAGAGCGAATGGGACCTGTTCAGCAAATACTTTTGACTGGAGACTATGCCAAAGGCCTTGATTCAGGAACCATAGATGTTGTTTTAGTTGGAAAACAGTTGAACACAGAGTATATAGAGGCCTTGGAAGAAAAGGTTGAGGGTATTATCGAACGAAAGGTGAATTTCTATTTGACTTCGAAGCCCAACCCAACACAACTTACCGTTCTCTTGTACGAAAATGAATCCACTAAGAATAAAGCTACTTTATGACTAAAAAGCACACCATAGGAGTTATAGGACTTGGCTATGTAGGCTTGCCGTTGGCAATAGCTTTCGCCAATCATTATAATGTTGTAGGATATGACATTAACCAGCTGCGAGTATCGGGCCTTAACCAAGGAATCGATAGTACAGGTGAAGCTGATTTAAAGCTTTTACAAAAAGCGACAGAAAGCAAACTTCAATTGAGTTCCGATCTCCAAGATCTTGCTGCTTGTAATGTATACATCGTAACGGTTCCAACGCCAATTACTCAGTTCAAAACACCAGATTTAACTTATTTAATTTCTGCTTCTAAAATGATTGGAGGTTTGCTAAATACAGGCGATATAGTGGTTTATGAAAGTACGGTATATCCGGGTTGTACCGAAGAAGATTGTGTCCCTGTTTTGGAACAAGAAAGTGGATTGAAGTATAACCAAGATTTCTATTGTGGGTATTCTCCCGAACGAATCAATCCAGGTGATAAGATCAATACGCTTACAAAAATTAAAAAGGTAACATCGGGTTCAACCAATTCTATTGCAGAAGAAGTTGACCAGTTATATAAAACCATAATAGAAGCTGGAACTCATAAAGCCTCTTCGATTAAAGTTGCAGAAGCTTCTAAAGCCATCGAAAACGCACAACGTGATTTGAATATTTCGTTTGTAAATGAGTTAGCACTTATTTTTGACCGAATGGAAATAGATACGCAAGAAGTTCTAGCTGCCGCTGGTACTAAGTGGAATTTCTTGAATTTCAAACCCGGTCTTGTTGGGGGACATTGTATCAGCGTAGATCCGTATTATCTAGCACACAAAGCAGAAAGTTTAGGCTACTACCCAGAAGTAATTTTGTCGGGGAGACGCGTAAACGACACCATGGGGCTTTTTGTGGCGAATAAGGTAGTCAAGTTGATGAATAAAAAAGGCATTCCTGTGCGTAACGCAAAAGCGTTAGTCCTCGGGATTACCTTTAAAGAAAATTGCCCAGATATAAGAAACTCTAAAGTTCCCGATATATACGAAGAACTCAAAAGCTTTGGAATGGAGGTTGATGTTTATGATCCCTATGCACAAAAGGAAGAAGTAAAACACGAATATAATATTGAGCTTACTGCAAATTTAGCATTGTATGATGCGATTATCTTAGCGGTGTCTCATGAAGAGTTTTTAGAACTGGACGTTACGAATCTTAAAAAAAATCAAGCTTCGGTTATCTATGATATTAAAGCAATTTTAGATCCTAAAATTGTAGATTCAAGATTGTAATATGAAAAAATATTTTGCACACGAAACCGCAGTAATTGATCCCAATTCTTCAATTGGAGAAGACACAAAAGTTTGGCATTTTTCTCATATTATGAAAAATGCAACTTTGGGGAAAGGCTGTAACGTGGGCCAAGGGTTGCCAACTTTTAGAGCCTTATCGATTGAAGGTGAAGATATTGGGTTCAGTAAAGGTTTTACAGACCTCCATACGGTTAGTTATCAGAAAATTTTGATAGGCGAAGGGTATGGACTTGCCGATGCCAGAAATTCAATAGAAATTGTAAGTGAAATAAGAAAAAATTAATATGTTAGATGGTAAATCAATTTTAATCACTGGTGGATGTGGTTTCATAGGAACTAATCTCATAAAGTTTTTAATTAAAAAATATCCAGAGTACGATTTTTATAATTTGGATTCCTTGACATATTCAGGAAACCAAGCAAATTTGGCAGAAGAAGAAAAAAAAAGTAACTATAATTTTATCAAAGGCGATATCACAAATTCAAAATTTGTAATGGATTTATTTTTTGAGCATAAATTTGATAAGGTTATTCACTTAGCAGCAGAAAGTCATGTTGACAGGTCAATTTCAAATCCCTTATTGTTTGCCAATACAAATATTATAGGTACAATTAATCTTCTGGAAGCCTCAAAAAAAATATGGAAGGGCGCTTATGAGAATAAATTATTCTATCATGTAAGCACTGATGAAGTTTTTGGTGCGCTAGGTAGATCAGGTTTTTTTAAAGAAGAATCAAAATACAATCCAAGCTCCCCGTATTCAGCATCTAAAGCAAGTTCAGACCATTTTGTAAATGCTTATTTCAAGACATATGACTTACCAACTGTTATTTCAAACTGTTCAAATAATTATGGGCCTTACCAATATCCAGAAAAATTAATTCCCTTATTTATTAAAAACATTTTGAATCAAAAAAAACTTCCCATTTACGGAAACGGTTTACAAATCAGGGATTGGTTATATGTAGAAGATCATTGTAAAGCAATTGACACAATATTGCATAATCCTAAGTTGGGAGAAGCATATTTAATTGGAGGTTTAAATGAAATGACTAATATTTCTCTAGTAAAAAAATTATGTAGCTTAATTGATAGAAAACAAAAAAATGAATCAAAATCAGAGCTCCTTATTGAATATATAGATGACAGATTAGGGCACGATTTCCGTTATGCAATTGATTCTACAAAATTACAAAATGAATTGGATTGGAAACCTCAATTCGATTTAAACGAAGGATTATCAAAAACAGTTCAATGGTATATGGACAATAAAGATTGGCTCTATGAAAAATAATTTAAAAGGGATTGTATTAGCCGGAGGAAGTGGTTCAAGGCTTTATCCAGCGACCTTGGGCTTAAGTAAACAACTTGTAACAGTTTACAACAAACCAATGATCTATTATCCTATTTCCGTACTTATGTTAACTGGAATAAGAGACATCTTAATTATTACAACTTCTGAAGATCAAAATAACTTTAAACGTTTATTAGGTAATGGAAATCAATTTGGCTGTAATTTCACCTATAAGATACAAAATGAACCAAAAGGATTAGCTGAAGCCTTTTTGATAGGCCGAGAATTTATTGGCGATAGTAATGTGACTTTAATTCTTGGGGACAATATTTTTTATGGGGCTGGTTTTGGAAGCCTTGTTAGGGAAGTGGCAATTTCTAAAGGGGCATGTATATTTGGAACTGAAGTTAAACACCCCGAGCGGTTTGGCGTTGCAGAGCTTAATAAAGATGGCACTGTAAAATCAATTCAAGAAAAGCCAGAACATCCGGTTTCAAACCTTGCAATTCCGGGGCTTTATTTCTATGACAATACCGTAGTTGAAAAGGTCAATAAATTGAAACCCTCTTTAAGAGGAGAGTTAGAAATTACAGATCTAAACAGATTGTACATGAATGATGGACAATTACAAATTAAAGTCCTCCCTAGAGGAACAACATGGTTTGATACCGGAACACCTGATAGTTTGTTTGAAGCAATTTCTTTTGTGAAACTTTTAGAAAGTAATACTCAAAAAAAGATTGCATGCTTAGAGGAAATTGCTCTTATTATGGGATTCATCAACAAAAAAGAATTTATGTATCAGGCTAAAAAATTCAAATCAAATGAGTATGGATTGTACTTAGAAGGGTTTGTTAAATGAAAAAAATATTACATATTTCAAGTGAGTTGAAGTTTTCTCTAAATGCTTACAGAATCTATGAAAAGGCATTTCCTGGACAAAACAAGCTATTAATAACACATCCGCTCTGGCCTAGATTAAAAAAACACGCTTTAGAAGATATTGACACTGAGTACATGAATACTCATTTTTTTCATTTAAAAATGAAAAAAATAGCAAATTCATATGATGTTGTAGTATTGCATTCAATGAATTATTGGAACACTATGTTTTTTCTAAAAAACTTAAATGCAAACACTAAAATTATTCCTTGCTTATTCGGATTTGAAATTAATACCAATGAATACATAAAATCAGAATTTTATCAAGAATATGAAAGTCATCTGCTTAACGATAGTTTTGTAAGAAGAGTTTATAGGTTTCTAAACTGGGGGATTTATCATAGTCAAAAACAAATTAACCTGAATTTTGTAAAATTTTTAAGTCAAACAAGGCTTTTGGGGACGTATAAAGAGCAGTTTGATTTATTAAAAGAGAATAAATATCTCTCAGCAACATCTCGCTTTTTCGATTTTCATTATTTTCCATTGGAACAAATGATAGACGGACTTGATACGTCTGAAAAGATTGGCGAAAATATTTTGGTTGGGCATTCAGGAGATCCAACATCAAATCAGATTGAAATTTTAGAAGGTTTAAGTTCATTGAGTTTAGGAACAAGAAAAATAATTTCACCCCTGTCTTACGGAAGGAGGTCTCATATAGAGAAAGTTAATTCTTATGGAGAAAAGAAGTTATCCGGCAATTTTAAGGCGATTCTAAATCAATTGCCTTTGGAAGAATATAACAAATTACTTCAAAGCTGCGGATATGTTTTGATGAACCAAAAAACTACAACGGGTTTTGGAAACATTATGACTGCTCTATATCTAGGTTCAAAAGTATTTATGAATTGTGAATCTCTTTATAAAGAACTAAAATCCTGGGGAGTTATTGTTTATAAAACCGATGATTTTTTTTCTATGACAATCAAGCCTTTGAGTTCAGATGAAGTTGATCATAACCGCAAGGTTTTGACGCAAAATATTGGAGAAGAAGTTTTAATAAAAAGAATCAAAGAAATAGTCACAGTATGAAAGTTGTCATAACCCAATCGAATTATATCCCTTGGAAGGGTTACTTTAACGCTATTGATACTGCAGATGCATTTGTTTTTTTAGATAATGTTCAGTACACCAAAAGAGATTGGCGTAATCGAAATAAAATCAAAACCCCCAACGGAACAAAATGGCTTTCTATTCCTGTTCAAGTAAGTGGTAAGTATAGTCAGTTGATTAAAGAGACAGAAATAGCCGATCCAAAGTGGGTTGATAAGCACTTATCTCTTTTTAAAGAAAATTATAAATCAGCCCCGAATTTCAAAAATGGCTATGAATTTATTGAGAGTGTATATTGTTCCTTAGATTCAATTAATTTGAGCCAAATTAATCAAACAATTATTAGGAAAATAATGACTTATGTTGGTATTGATACCCCTATATATCATGCCTCTGATTTTCAAACAAGTCAGAACCCTTCTGAACGATTGTTAAACATTTGCAAAGCTCTTGGAGCAACTGATTATTATTCCGGTCCAGCTGCCAAAAACTATTTAAATGAATCAATCTTTGAAGAGAATAAAGTGAACGTTCACTATTTTGAACATCATAAGTATCCAAAATATGATCAACTTCACGGAGAGTTCGATCATTATTTAAGTATATTAGATTTAATATTTAACGTAAAAGAAAATTATAAATTTTATTTGAAAAACTAATGAATATGTTTTAAGTGATTTAGGGAAATATTACAATGATCGTTTAAAACTACTTGAATTTTTTCTGCAAGAGTAACTCGAAAAACAAAAAACAAACCCATATTTTAATGAAAAAATCAATGAAGAAGAAATTAATTATTTTTGGAAATACTCAACAAGCCGAATTAGCTACATTCTTTTTTGAGAAAGATTCAGATTATGAAATCGTAGCTTATACTGCAGATCATGAATATTTATCAGCAGATACGTTTTTGGGTAAGCCTAATATTCCATTTGAAAAGATATCTAGCCTATATGATCAAAAGAATCATGATATGTTTATTGCCATAGGTTATTCTAAAATGAATTCGATTCGAGAGCAGAAGTACATAGAAGCAAAGAGAAAAGGGTATTCCTTAGCATCTTACATTAGTTCAAAATGTACTCTTTTGACAGATTACCCATTAGGAGATAACTGCTTTATTTTAGAAGACAACACCATTCAACCTTTTGTTAAAATAGGTAATAATGTGACTTTGTGGAGTGGAAACCACATAGGACACCATTCGGTTATAGAAGATCATAACTTCATAAGCTCTCATGTTGTTATATCTGGAAACTGTGTCATTAAGAAAAATTGTTTTATTGGTGTTAACGCAACCATTCATAACGAAGTTTTAATGGAAGAAAAGAACTTGATAGCAGCTGGGGCAATCATAACCTCCTCTACACAACCAAAACAAGTTTATCTTCCCCAAAAGTCTTCAGTTTTTAAAAAGTCAAGTGATCAATTAAACTTTTAAAATTTTGAAAATTAATAACTGTATAGTTTGTGGTGAAAATTCTTTTGAAATATTGTTTCATTCTCCAAAGTCAATGTCATCCGACATGAGGATTTTACCAATTGAAATCAAGAAAGAAGGCTGTACTTATTGTGGTTTTGTGAGAAGCACTTCTACTGAATTTTTGGAAGGGTTTTATAAAAATGACTACACTCTCAATAATGAAAATTTAGATCCAATCCAGATATATAAAGGACAAAAATTTAAACGAAGTGAACTTATTTTTGATTGGATTATGGATTTTATTTCTAAAGATAAAGTCTTCATGTCATCTTTTGACTCAGTTATAGAAATTGGATGTGGAAGTGGGAATTTATTAGAGAGATTCAAAAGGAAAAAACTTTTTGGAATTGAGCCAAACAAAACCTCTTTTGATATTTGTTCACAAAAATTTCCATCAGAAAATATTCTCTTCGAAGAATTATCTGAAAAAATTAAATTCGATTTAGTTATTTCGGTCTGTGTAATCGAACACACTATTAATCCTTTATTGTTTTTAGAAAAATGTAAAAACATACTTGCTGACGAGGGTTATATTGTCTTGATATTGCCAATTCAAGATCTAAAAAGCTATGATCCATTTTTCTTAGATCATCTTCATCATTTTTCTAGAAACCACATTATAAATTTATTAGACACCTTAAATCTCCAGTGTGTTAACAGTGAATTAGGATATAAGTGTATTGAAGATCAAGGTGTTTTTTTTATTAAAAAAAGAGACCAATTAACAGCAAATAATCTAGAAAGGTTTAAAAATAAAAATTTTGAATATGGGAAATCAATAATTAACAAAACGAATATTTTTCTTGAAAAGCAAATGGTTTTGAATAAAAAGATCATTGCTTTTGGTTATGGCGAACGTTCTTTCTTCCTTCAGGCTTATGCTCAACTAGAAAATTATATTGAGTTTTATATAGACGACGTAAAAACAAATAAACATTCCGTTAAATCATTCAGTCAATTTAGTAATGAAGTTGACTTTGATGAGTCTTTGATTATATTGTTGCTGATTAATCCTCATTACAATAAGTTTATTATTGACAAGTTTAGTGTTTACAATGACATAATCTTTTTAAATCCTTTTGAATATGAAAAATAGTTATGGAATATTAAAACAGAGTATTCAAGAATCTAACGATAACTTACATTTAGAAAATTTTGCTCGTAATGGCTTTACTGTTTTTGATAGTATGTTAGAATCCAATAAAATTGATGAACTTTGTGTGGAGCTAGATCAAATCTATGAGGCTCAAAAGATCTCCTTTAATCAAGGGCTTGAATTAATAAATGAAGAAAATATTGCAAGATCGTTGTTAAATTATTCAAAATTATTTCTTGAATATGCAACAGACAGTAGACTTTTGTCATTCATGAGTTTTTTGTTGGGGGAATATTTTATTATTCACTTGCAGAATGGAGTTATAAATAAACCTTCGAATCAACATCATCAATCCAAATGGCATAGGGACATTCCGTATCAAAACTTCACCTCGAGCAAGCCACTAGCTATAAGTGCTTTTTTGTGCTTGGATGATTTTACTAAAGAAAACGGAGGAACGGTATTATTACCTTATTCTCAAAAGTTTGATGAGTTTCCTTCTGATCAATATTTAGAAGCGAATGAACTTCATATTCAAGCACCAAAAGGCTCAGTAATAATTTTTGATAGTATGTTATTTCATAGGTCTGGATACAACAATTCTGATCATGATCGAAGAGGAGTAAATACTGTTTTTTCAAGACCATTTGTCAAACAACAAATTGAATTTGAATTGCAGTATTCAATCAAAATGAACAAATCTTTGAATAGAATTTTAGGTTTTGATTCTAATACTGCAAAAAGTGTTGATGACTTTAGAGTAAAACGTTTAAATCGAAAAAATGAGGTGGATTAAAAAAAAGAAATTATTTGATCTAGAAAAAACCAGTCAATTAATTTACAGTCATGCATCAAACCCTGTTCCGGTGCATTTAAAGGATGATATTTTTAGAGTTTTTTTTAGTTCTAGGAATGCATTAAATCAATCTTCAGTATCTTATGTTGACGTAGATATTATCAAAGAACAGGTAGTTGAATTTGAAGGCAAAATTATTCATCAATTTGGACCTAAAGGTAGCTTTTTCGCTGATGGAATTAGTGTTGGAGATGTTTATAGCATAAAAAATCAATCGTATATGCTTTTTATGGGGTGGCAATCTGAAGGCTTAAATCACTGGAGAGGAGATATAGGTCGTTTTAAACTAATTAATAATTCAGAATTAGAACTTAATCCAATCCGACCCTTTATGGGCATAGAGCCTCCGAACGATTTAATTAGTCTTTCCTATCCATTTGTTCTATATGATGATGGAATATATAAAATGTGGTATGGAAGTACTCTGGATTGGACCTCAGAAAATGGTGAGATGATTCACTCTATAAATTATGCTACGTCTATCGATGGAGAAAAATGGGACAGAAAAGGTATAGCGATTGATTATCAAATTGGAGTTGCTCAGGCTTTTTCAAAACCTACAATCATCAAAAAAAACGGTATTTATCATATGTGGTATTCTTTCCGAAGCGGAGACGGTACTCCTTATAGAATAGGATATTCTAATAGCGAAGACGGGATTAAATGGAATAATTTTTTTAATGAATCAGGGATTAGCGTTTCAGAAACGGGATGGGATTCTCAGATGGTTTGTTATCCTTATGTATTTTCTCATAAAAATGAAATTTATATGCTTTATAATGGCAACGAATATGGAAAAACAGGTTTTGGTCTAGCTAAATTAAAATAATCTTTATGATTGCATTTAATAAATTTTATCATGGTAAAAACGAACTGAATTATATTCAAAAGG
>Ga0233444_10004655_pt1 | contig 13045 bp, 11 predicted proteins | sample SI_124_October20_6_FD_182792 | JGI IMG/M metagenome (GOLD analysis project Ga0233444, IMG submission 182792) | Seawater microbial communities from Saanich Inlet, British Columbia, Canada - SI_124_October2016_10_MG | ecosystem: Environmental > Aquatic > Marine > Inlet | place: Canada: British...
ATGAATTTCTGTACCCATCCTAGGTGATGCCAAATTAGCCAGACCCATAGCTTCGGCTGGCGGAAACTCATTGTTCATTTTTGCCTCTTTAGATTACGAAACTTAGTAAAATTGTCATTGTCCGGGATAGGGGTGCGTTTTCATCCAGTGCTTGGCTATATCAAGCCGTCTGGCCATCCACACTTTTTCATGCTTTTGCACATGATCGATAAATTTCACCAAACCAGCAAAACGCGCGGGACGGCCAATCAGACGACAATGCAAGCCAACCGACATCATCTTTGGACTTGATGCACCTTCGGCATATAGAGTGTCAAAGGCATCAATCAGATAACTGGCGAATTGATCGCCCGTATGAAAGCCCTGCGCGGTGGCAAAGCGCATATCATTTGTATCAAGTGTATAGGGCACGATCAGATGTGGTGCGGCAACCTGCCTGCTCCAGAATGGCAAATCATCCGAATAATCGTCGGCATCATAGATGAAACCACCTTCTTCAGCGACGAGATCGCGTGTATGTGCGCTGGTGCGGCCTGTGTACCAGCCCAATGGTCGCGCACCACAAATATCACTATGGATTGCAATCGCCTTTTCCATATGCGCACGTTCTTCTTCGATGCTCATGCCATGATAATTGATCCAGCGATAGCCATGCGACGCAATTTCATGCCCGTCTTTTAGCGCTTGCTCAATCACCTGTGGATGTCTTTGCATGGCCATCGCCACGGCAAAAACTGTGATCGGAATTTTACGTGCGCGAAACAATTCCAGAATACGCCACACCCCAGCCCGCGATCCGTATTCATATATCGATTCCATTGACATATGGCGCGCATCCTCAAACGGTTCGGCACCAATGATTTCGGATAGAAATTTTTCCGAAGCCGGGTCGCCATGCAATATGCAATTTTCGCCGCCTTCTTCATAATTCAGCACAAATTGCACAGCAACGCGCGCGTCATCTGGCCAATAAGCATGTGGTGGCTGGTCACTATAGCCAATCAGATCACGCGGATAATCAGTCATTAACTATCCTCAATTTCACCTGCACGAACAGCCGCCCGCCATTCGGCTAATAACGCGCGCTCTTCATCTTCAACCCAGATCACGTTACCCGGTGGCATCGCATGTGATTGCGCCGACTGCCAGAAGATTTCATCAACATAGGCCATCACCTGCTTTTCATTTTCCAGCATAATGCCCTTTGGTGCAAACGCCAGACCATCCCATTGCGGTGTCTGCGCATGACAGACACTACACCGTTCGATAACAAGTTCGACAGCATTGGCATGCAACTCTGCGCCACGCCCATAGCTTGCCTCGTCATAGCTTGCCCGCGGTGCGCCAGCATAGGACAGGAAAATGGCCAGTCCGGTCAGGATGGCGGCAACAACCCATGTCCAATATGGTGCTGGCAATCCCTTATGCTTGGTGTTGAAGAAATGCCGGATGACGCACCCAATAATCAGAACAAGCGCCAGAATGATCCAGCTATATTCAGTCGCGAATACCATGGGATAATGACCACCAATCATGACAAAGATCACTGGCAAGGTCAGGTAATTATTATGTAATGAGCGCTGTTTGCCACGGATACCATACACCGGATCAGGTGTATCCCCTGCTTTCAATGCTGTCACCACCTTGGTTTGTCCGGGGATAATCACCATCAACACATTGGCAACCATCATCGTGCCAATCGTAACCCCCATCTGCATGAAAGCACCGCGCGCCGAGAAAATCTGCGTGTAGCCATAGGCAAGCGCGACCAGAAAAGCAAAACCTGCCAGCGCAAGCATCGTGTCATTGCGCCCAAGCGGACTACGACACAGACCATCATAAATAGCCCAGCCAAGTACGATACCCGCAAGGCTGATGGCAACAGCCTGCCATTCGGTAATATCAAGAATTTCAAAATCAATCATATACAGGCTTGCCGCGCCGTAATAAACCAGCGCCATCAGGGCAATACCGGAAATCCATGTCCCATAGGCTTCCCATTTGAACCATGTAAGCTCATCTGGCATCCGCTTTGGCGCTACCAGATATTTGACCATGTTATAGAAGCCACCGCCATGCACCTGCCACGCCTGACCGTGTGCTTCATCGGGCAGCTGTTTGCCTGGCTTCAGGCTGAGATCAAGCGCGATAAAATAAAAGGACGACCCAATCCAGGCAATGCCGGCAATCACATGAACCCAGCGGATCAGCATTTCTGACCATATCCATAGATAATCAATCACCAGTCAATCTCCATTTCTACCAGCATACAAGCATGCCCGCCCAATCTGCGATTATAGATTATATTTAGACTATGCACGATCATGAAATCTCACCTTCATTATCAAGCTCCTGTTGCCATATAGCAAGCTGCGCGGCAATCGAAATAGCAACGCGAGCAGGTTGTTTTCCGGTAACCAGCTCTATGCCGATAGGGCAGGTCAATCGTGCCAGAACATCATCCGTGATTCCCGCCTTGCCAAGACGACTCCGGAAGCGGGCATTTTTGGTCTTTGAGCCAATCAAGCCAAGGCGGGCAAACCCTTCTCCTGCCAGCACAGTGTGACAGATAGCCTGATCCAGCGCGTGCGAATGCGTGATGACCAGATGAAAGGCATCAATTGGCGCGTGCGCCGCAATCAAAGTTGGATCGATTGCTATCACGTCGGAAACCCCTTTGGGCACGACTGCCGGGAACCTGTCAGGCGCAATATCAACCCAATAGACATCAAAGCCCAGCCCATCAATGACAGGTACCAGTGCCCGCCCAACATGTCCGGCACCATAAATGAACAATGGCCGTTGATAGGGACGTTGCGGCAATATAAAACCAGTTTTATCAGCCGTTATTATTGCGCCCTTATCACCAAGTTCACTATCTGCTAGCGCAAGCGGTTGCCCCGACGCCAGCGGATGTAAAAGCGGCTGATCACTAGCTGCCAGCATGCGCAAAATGGGTGTGTCGGCGATGGTAAGAGCCTCTATCAACACGCGTACATGCCCGCCACAGCATTGCCCCATATCGGGGCCAAGGGCGATATCCATGACACGCCGATGCCACGCAACCTGACTTACATGGATCATGTCGATATCACTGCGCGCCTGCTGCATCACTTCAAATTCCAGCGCACCGCCACCAATCGTATCCCAGATATTGTCGGCTGTGATCAACATATTGGCACCGACGGCACGTGGCGCCGACCCGCGCACCTGAATGACGCTGGCATGGATCACCACGCTCACATCTTTGAGCATTTCAAGGGCCATACCCAGCCAGCCTGTATGCTCCTGACCGGGACTTTGCCCCTTGTCATAAGGCTCAGACACAAGGCCCCCCAAGCGCTATCGACCGCATCAGCAAACGTTCGCTGGTTGCTGGCGCATCTAGCGCGGGATATTCGCCGCTTTCACCTGCCGATTGCAACGCATGCGATAGTGCCATCAAAACACTAATGCCCAGCATTAGTGGCGGCTCGCCAACAGCTTTCGATTTGTGAATTGTATCCTCGCTATTCTCGCCTTCGGCAAACAGGTCTACACGAAAATCAACCGGTCTGTCTGAACAGGCGGGTATCTTATAGGTTGATGGTGCATGCGTCATCAACCGCCCCTGATCGTTCCATACCAACTCCTCGGTTGTCAGCCAGCCAGCCCCCTGCACAAAGCCGCCTTCAATCTGGCCAATATCAAGCGCCGGATTTAATGATTTACCCACATCATGCAGAATGTCAGTACGCAAAATCCGGTTCTCGCCAGTCAGTAGATCAACAACAACCTCGCTACAGGCGGCACCATAGGCAAAATAATAAAATGGCCGCCCGGTTAGCGTTTGTTTATTCCAATGTATTTTTGGCGTTGCATAAAAGCCTGTTGCTGAGAGTGAAATGCGACCCATATAGCAACGATGCGCCGCCTCGGCAAAGCTGCAATACTGGTCACCGACCATCACCTTGCCATCAATAAAATGAACGTCTTTCGGATCGATTTGCGATTGTTCGGCCAGAAAATCCTGCATTCGCTCCTTGATCGCGTTGGCGGCGCGCATTGCTGCCATACCATTAAGGTCACTGCCAGATGACGCCGCAGTCGCCGATGTATTTGGCACTTTACCAGTTGTTGTTGCGGTGATTTTTACCGTTTCAAACGGAACCGAAAACGCATGCGCAACAATCTGGGCAACCTTTGTATAAAGCCCCTGCCCCATTTCGGTGCCACCATGATTGAGATGCACGGAACCATCATTATAGACATGTACCAAAGCGCCTGCTTGATTCAGAAAACTGCTATTGAAAGAAATACCAAATTTAACTGGCGTCAAAGCGATACCACGTTTTACATATCGATTAGCTTTGTTAAAAATCTCAACTGCTTTTCGACGCTTTACATAGTCGCTAGTCTTTACAAGCGTATCAACAATATCCTGAATGACACAATCTTCAACCGGCTGCCCATAGGGGGTCATACCATAATCTGATGCCTGTTTATGCGGATAGAAGTTCCGTTGCCGGACAACCAGCGGATCAAGCCCCAAATGATGGGCAATAGCATCAATAACACGTTCGATGCCAACCATGCCCTGAGGTCCTCCAAAACCGCGAAAGGCTGTATTCGATTGGGTATTGGTAAGGCACCGATGCGATATAATCCGCATATTTTTGATATGATAGGCATTATCAGCGTGACACATGGCACGCGCGGCAATTGACTCTGACAAATCCCACGACATACCACAGCGCAATGCCTGCTCGAACACAACCCCGCGAATTTTGCCGTCATTATCAAACCCGACACTATAATCAATCCGGACATCATGCCGTTTGCCAGTTAGCATAAAATCGTCATCACGATCATAAACCGTTTTGGCTGACCGCCCTGTCAATTTTGCGGCAAGTGCTGCCGTGATAGCCGGTAAATTACCCTGACTTTCCTTGCCACCAAAAGCACCGCCCATCCGCCGCGTTTCAACAGTGACGGCATGGTTGGCCAGCCCCAATGATGTGGCAACCTTATGCTGGATTTCGCTTGGATGCTGCGTGGAACAATGTAGCGTCATATCACCATCTTCGCCCGGTATTGCCAGCGCGGCTTGGCCTTCAAGATAGAAATGCTCCTGCCCACCAATGACGATACGTCCATCAAGATGATGGGGCGCGGCAGCAATCGCCCCATCGGCATCACCAGTTGAAATAGTGGCTGCTGACCCTAAAAAGGCGCCAGCCTGCATCGCTTCATCTATAGTCAGAATGGCAGGCAAGACTTCATATTTGATTTTGGCAAGATCAATCGCGGCGCGCGCCGAGGCCATATCAACCGCCGCAACGGCAAACACCGACTGGCCGACATAGGACACAACATCATCTGCAAAAATAGGATCATCACCAGCAACCGGACTACAGTCATTTACGCCAGGCACATTCTGCGCTGACATGACGGTGACAACCCCCGCGGCGCTGGCAACAGCGGATAAATCCATACTTATGATGCGGGCATGCGCATGTGGGCTTTGTGCAATCAGAACTTCCAATGTGCCCTGCGGCACTGGCAAATCGTCCGTGTAATGGGCACATCCGGAAACATGCTTATGCGCACTGTCATGCCGCACAGCTTTATGAATTGTTGTTTTGGTTCTTTTATCATCAAAGCGTGTCATCTAGTCAGCTAACAGCGCGGAAACGCCGCTCCCTGCAAGTTCGACATGCGACTGTCCGGTGATTTCAAGCCCGTATTTCAGCACTAGATTGCGTGCCGCCTGCATCCGGTAATCAGCACTACCCCGCATATCACTAAGCGGCGCAAAGTCATCGCCCAGTGTGGCGGCGGCGGCAACAAAGCTGGACTCGTTGAACGAACCACCTATCAAAACCGCTTCTGCCGCTTTGGCACGCAACGGTGTTCCAGCCATGCCGCCAAACGCAATCACAGCATCTGTGATCGTACCATTCTTTACCGTAACATTTGCCGCCATCATCACGGCTGAAATATCCTGATCAAACCGCTTAGACAGCTTGTAGCATCGTAAATATGGCGCTTTTATCTTTGGCACTATAATGGCCGAAACAAACTCATCCGATTTACGGTTCTGCGTACCATAGCTGATGAAAAAATCTTCAAGCTTTATAACACGGGTCTTGATACCCCGCTGTAGCTCTATCGTACTCCCAAGTGCCATTAAAAGTGGCGGCATATCTCCAATAGGTGACCCATTCGCAATATTACCACAAACCGTACCCGAACTTCGCACCTGTAAAGATCCAAAACGACGTAATAACGTTTTGGCAGCTGGCCATCTTTTGCCAAGCGTGTCCATGGCTGTCTGATGCGTAACAGCCGGTCGTATGACCAGGTCGGTTTTATTATCTTCAATAACATCAAATCCATCAACACGGCCTGTCCAAAGCATCCGTGATAGCTGGCGATGCTGTTTGGTTACCCATAGGCCTATATCGGTGGCACCCGAAACAATCGTCGCGCTAGAATTCTCTGCATAGATATTGGAAAAGTCAGTTTGTTTCAGCGGCGCGGCGAATGCTTTTTTCCCGTCTGAAATTTCGACCATTTCAGTATGCTGGATAGTCTTTAAGAGTGTTTTTTCTGCCTTTTGGCGTTGGGTTTCCCATATTGGCTTATGCATGCCTGCTAAAGACAAACCTGCATCGACAATGGGACGATAGCCAGTACAACGACATAGATTTCCTGCCAGCGTGTCATCAATCTGATTCGCCGCAAGCCCGGTACGGTTACACCAGGCTGCATACAACGATATAACAAATCCAGGCGTGCAAAACCCACATTGTGACCCGTGAAAATCGACTATTGCCTGCTGGCACGGATGCAATTCACCATCTGGCCCACTGATGCCCTCTACGGTTGTTACGGCACTCCCTTCAAGCATGCCCATGAACAGAATACACGCATTCACCGGCCGCCATGTAATCCGGCCTTTGCTATCGGGCCTTGCCACAACAACAGTACAGGCACCACAGTCGCCTTCGGCACATCCTTCCTTTGATCCTGTCAGCCTTCTTTCGCGACGTAGCCATGTCAATAACGTCATGTCGCCAGCAATGCCCGTTACCGTCTGTATGTCACCATTCAAAATAAAGGTTAGATAGTTACGCACGCAATCTCCATTAGCTACCGCGATAAGTGGAATAACCGTAAGCCGATAATAATAATGGGACGTGATAATGCTGATCATCACGATCTATACCAAAGGCAATGACAATATCATCTAGGAACGGAAATTCTGGCAAATCATCACCCATTTCACGCAAATATGATGCCGCATGAAAAACCAGTTTATAACGGCCACGCTCCAGTGCAGCATCTTCAAGAAGTGGCGCATCACATCGACCATCCGCATTTGTAACGACCGTCTTCAGAACCGTCTGCGTTCCACCGGTAATACGAATGAGGTCAATTTCAAGATTTGCAGCAGGTTTGCCACGTGCAGTATCTAGGACATGGGTGGTCAATCGACCCATTGTAATCTCCTGACAAATAGTGATGATTTGTACGAATTAGAATGACAATTTTTCATTGATTTAGCAAATTAATCTATACAATGGATGGTGATCATAAAATGTGGCGTCATGAAAGTATTTTGAACCGATGAACAAACTTGCCTTGCACAAATTATCTGACGGTCAATTACTTGCCTCTCTTGGCGGTATTTACGAACATTCAGCATGGGTTGCCGAAACCCTGTTGGCTAACGGCATCACCGAAGCAGATAATGACCCCAATCATCTGGCACAACGCATGAAGACGATTGTTGATGCAGCCAGTGACGATGCCAAATTAACATTGCTTCGCGCACATCCCGAACTGGCTGGCAAACTCGCAATAGCAGGCAACCTCACCGCTGAATCAACAGCTGAACAAGCAGGTGCTGGCCTTGATAAATGTTCGGTAGAGGAATTTGAACAATTCACCAGCCTAAACACCGATTATACAGCCAAATTTGGGCATCCCTTCATCATCGCCGTTCGCGGCCTGTCGCGTGGTGAAATTCTAGCGGCCTTTCATCAGCGTATCGGAAATGACCCAGCAACCGAATTTACGACCGCCCTTAACGAAGTTCATAAAATTGCTCAGCTTCGACTTTTTGCGTTGGCAACCTGACTGGACAGATTGAAATGAAAATTACAGAGCAGGACATAATACATAAATTCAGAGCTATTTGTGGGGAAACGCATGTCGAAACTGGCAATGATATTGATCCAAAATATCAGCGCGACTGGCTAGACATATACCCATCCACCCCATTTGTGGTTGTACGCCCTGACAGTACTGAAAAAGTTGCAGCCTTGATGAAAATATGCGCCGCAACCAAAACCGTGGTGATTCCGCTTGGCGGCAATTCAGGCTTAACGGGCGCGACTCAGGCACATCCAGATCAAAAAGCCGTGATTATGTCGCTGGAACGAATGAATGTAATCCGCGAAGTGAATGGTGATGGCCGTTATATGATTGCCGAGTCCGGTTGCATTGTTGAAAACTTACATAAGGCTGCCGATCAGGTTGGCTGGATGTTTCCATTGGTTTTTGGCGCAAAAGGCACCGCACATATTGGGGGTGCATTGGGGACAAATGCAGGGGGACTAAATGTCGTGCGCTATGGCAATGCCCGTGCACTATGTCTTGGCTTGGAGGTTGTCACGGCCTCCGGCGACATCATGAATTTACTGCCCGCCTTGAAAAAGGACAATACAGGCTATGATCTGGTCAATCTGATGATTGGGTCTGAAGGCACCCTAGGCATTATCACCGCGGCAACATTAACCTTGGTGCCAAAGCCAACCGCCTATGCAACAGCCATGGTAGTTGTGCCAGATATAGATGCCGCGCTAAAGCTTATGAATCTTATACAACAACAAACAGGGGGACGGTTAGAAGCATATGAATTGATGGACAAGGTGATTTATGATTTATGCGTCAAAAACCTTGATCATGTGACCGCACCTTTTAACTATAGTCCGGAATTGAGTATCCTGATGGAAATTGCCGCTGGCAGTCCAGAAGATGTAGAGGTTCAGCCGGATGGAAAGATGAATCTTGCTATCCAGCTCGAAACCATTCTGGCAACAGCCTTTGAACAAGGGCTTGCCGATGATGCCATTATCGCCAGTTCCGAAACCCAGCGCCAAAATCTATGGGCAATGCGCGAAGGTGCGCTCAATGCCATGCAAACACATGGCAACTGGGTGATGAGCGATGTCAGCTTTCAGGTTGCTGATTTGCCTGGTGCCATTGCCGACCTAAAAGCTGCGTTCGCGGCGGTCGCGCCAGGCCCATTCTGTGTTGCCTTTGGCCATATGGGTGATGGCAATCTTCATGCTTTTGCCCGCCCCTATGATGAAGATCCCAAAAACCATCCAGAAGAAGTTGCGGCGATCAAAGCGGCTTTGCGCGATACAGTTGTGAAATGGCGTGGGTCAATCAGCGCCGAACATGGTATCGGTCAGGACAAGCAAGCCGAAATGAAAAAACTTAAAGACCCAATTGCCTATGCAATGATGCAATCAATCAAGACAGCGCTTGATCCTGATAACATTCTCAACCCGGGGAAAGTTCTGCTATAGGCATGATACATAGTCATACCAACAGCAGAACAATTACAGTTTGTTATCGCTATTTGGTGTCACTGCCAGAATGGAAGTTAAAGACAGCGCCTTCTTTGATACCGCTTGGCCAGCGCGCGGTGACAGTTTTCAGCTTGGTGTAAAAACGAACACCTTCCATACCGTGAACAGCATGGTCACCAAACATAGATGCTTTCCAGCCACCAAAGCTATGATAGGCAACAGGGACCGGAATTGGCACATTCACGCCCACCATCCCAATATTAACATTGGCCGCAAAATCACGCGCAGCATCACCATCTCGGGTGAAAATAGCCGTGCCATTGCCATATTCATGATCAATCACCAGCTGGCGCGCATCCTCATAGGTTTTGGGGCGAAGAACTGACAGCACTGGTCCAAAAATCTCGTCACGATAGACCGACATATCCGGCGTTACCCTGTCAATCAAAGTGCCGCCAACAAAATATCCGTTTTCATAGCCTTGCAAGGATAAACCCCGACCATCAACAACGATTTCGGCACCTGCCGCTTCGCCTTGGCCAATATAATCTTCAACGCGTTTTTGCGACTCGGGGGTGATAACGGGGCCCATTTCAACACCAGGTTCATCATACTGACCAATTTTCAACGCACGTACTTTTGGTGCCAGCTGTGCAACAAACCTATCAGCAGTATCATCACCAACCGCCAGCACTGCTGAAATAGCCATGCAACGTTCACCCGCAGATCCATAGGCCGCCCCCATTGCAGCGTCCACAGCCTGATCCATATCGGCATCCGGCATAATCACCATGTGATTTTTTGCACCACAAAGAGCCTGCACCCGTTTGCCATTGTTGCATCCACGGCCATAAATATATTTGCCAATCGCTGTCGAACCAACAAAACTGATTGCCCCCACATCCGGATGATCAAGCAAAGCATCAACCGCTTCCTTGTCACCATTAACGACATTCAGGCAACCATCGGGGAGCCCTGCTTCGGTCAATAGACGTGCAAGCAAAAGTGGTGCCGCAGGATCGCGTTCGGATGGCTTTAGAATGAACGTATTACCACAAGCCAAAGCCATAGGGAACATCCACATTGGCACCATTGCCGGAAAATTAAACGGGGTAATACCCGCAACAACGCCAACCGGTTGACGCTGTGAATAGCTATCCACATTACCAGCTACCTGAGCTGAATAATCACCTTTCAGCAAATGGGGAATGCCACAGGCAAACTCAACAACTTCTATACCACGGGCGACTTCACCCTTGGCATCATCAAGCGTTTTACCGTGTTGCATTGAAATCGCCGTGGCAATTTCAGTGTGATGGCTTTTCAGCAAATCGCGAAAATTAAACATGACTTGTGCGCGCTTGGCAGGGGGCGTCGCTACCCATCCCGATAGTGCCGCTTTGGCCGAGGCAACAGCCTGATTCACTTCGTCTATACTAGCCAAAGGTACAGATCCAATAACCGCACCTGTTGCTGGGTTGTAAACATCTTGTTGTCTGCCGCTGGTTCCAGCAACTGCTGATCCGCTAATATAATGTGTATCTGTCATGATAAATCCGAACATGGCACTTATCGCGGTGCCGTTATAATGTTAATGATACCTATATCTTGCACAACCTAAATGCTGGTGCAATTCCGAACTGTAAATTTATTGATCTTATCGCTATGATCTTCGGTCAGTTTCTATATAACCGAATCATGGAATTATGGGTTTTATTAGCTATTTTGGCGGCAGCTACTCAAGCTTTGCGTACAGCTGTTCAAAAGAAAATGACGCCACAGCTTGGTAGTTATGGCGCAAGCTATATTCGTTTTTCCTATTCCTTTCCCTTTGCTTGGTTGATTGTGCTTGCTTATATGGCGCTGGTCAATGTTGGCATGCCCAGCCTGTCTCCAATGTTCTGGTTCTGGATCACCGTCGCCGCAGTAACGCAGATCGCCTTTACGATTCTGCTTATCATGCTGTTCTCGCATCGCTCTTTTGCTGCCGCTGTTGCCTTTTCCAAGACCGAAGTTTTGCAAGCGGCGTTGTTTGAAGCCATTATTCTTGGCGTTATTGCCAACCTGCAAACTGCTTTTGCCATCGCGCTTGGCGTTGTTGCTACGATCATGCTGTCACTTGCAAAAGCAAGCCTAGCAAGCCGTTCGGTTATGAGCACAATTTTCTCGAAACAGACTGGGTTTGGTCTTGGTGCTGGTGCTTTTCTTGGCTTCTGCACCGTTGCCTATGGCGCGGCCATCAAACATATACCGACTGATGACGTGATGCTGAATGCCGGATTAGCCGCCGCCATTGCCGTCACGATCCAAACTGTGGGCTTTGGCGCTTGGCTATATGCTATAAAACGCCATGAACTGATTGCTAGTCTTGTGCATTGGCGGGATGGCGCAATGGCGGGTTTTTGGGGCACGCTTTGTAGCCTGTTCTGGTTTGCCGCCTTTGCCATGCATGCTGTTGCCCCAGTCCGCGCTGTTGGGCAAATCGAACTTCTTATGAGCATTGGTTTTTCTTTCTTCTATTTCAAAGAAAAGATTAACCTGACTGAGCTTATCGCTATGGCGTTGCTGGCCATATCGATCATTTTGGTTTTGCTGGCCTAGCAACCCAAAGTCAATCTTGTAATTTTGCCACAGCCTGCTTTGCCATCTGCACAACAAGATGTGCCCTGAATTCGGCATTGGCATGCATGTCGGATAGCAACAAATCCGGATCTATTGACATAGAATCAAGCGCATCAGGGGCAAAATTTTCTGCCAACACAGCCTCAATCTCATCGGCCCTAAATACACCGTCCTGTCCAGCACCTGTTACAGCTACCTGCACATTCCCATCATGCCGCCTAGCAACACAAACACCCGCCAGCGCATAGCGCGATGCTGGATTGGGACATTTCACATAAGCACATTTCTGATCAATCGGAATATGTATTGCAGTGATAATTTCGTTGGTATCAAGTGCTGTTTCAAACATACCAACAAAGAAGTCTTTGGCCGCGAATATTTGCTGGTCGGTATGAATGCGCGCATTGGTAGCTAATAACGCCGCTGGATAACATGCTGCTGGATCATTATTGGCGACTGATCCCCCTACGGTACCGCGATTGCGCACATGCGGATCACCGATCTGTCCGGCCAGTGCTGCCACCCCGGGCAAATGCGTATGCACCAGTTCACTATCCGCCACAGCGGCATGCGTTGCCATCGCGCCAATTTGCAAATTGTTATCGCATAGCGTAATGGTTTTGAAATCATCAACACCATCAAGATCAACAAGCATATCTGGCGCGGCTAAACGTTGTTTCAGCGTGGGAACAAGGGTCATGCCGCCTGCCAGTAATTTACCATCGTCTGCAGCCGCCAGTAGTTCACGCGCAGCATCACAACTTTTGGCTTTCTTGTAGGTCAGATCATACATAATCTGCCTCATCCGCTATTTCATCAGCACCCATCACGCGTGC
>Ga0233444_10004658_pt1 | contig 13041 bp, 6 predicted proteins | sample SI_124_October20_6_FD_182792 | JGI IMG/M metagenome (GOLD analysis project Ga0233444, IMG submission 182792) | Seawater microbial communities from Saanich Inlet, British Columbia, Canada - SI_124_October2016_10_MG | ecosystem: Environmental > Aquatic > Marine > Inlet | place: Canada: British...
TCTTCTTGAAGATTTCTCTAAATTTGTAAATTTTAAATCAAATTATAATTTCAAAACTTTTTGGAAATGGACAGTAGATCACCCAGAAGAATTTTGGTCAAAGTTTTGGGATTATTCAAAAATAATAGGGGATAAAGGAAAAGAAATAATTAAACATAATAAAATTTTTAATAAAACTAAATTTTTTCCAGATTCTAAGTTAAATTACACAGAAAACATTCTTAAGAAAAAAACTTCTGAAGTTGCAATAAATTTTTTATCTGAGAAAGGGTTTGAGGAAGAGATTTCTTGGGATCAACTTTATAATAAAGTTTGCAAACTTTCTAATTACTTAAAATCTCTAGGTTTAAAAAAAGGAGATCGTGTTGCAGCTTATGTTCCAAATAAAATTGAATCTATCATAAGTTTTTTAGCTTGCGCAAAAAATGGAATAATTTGGTCATCGTGTTCTCCAGATTTTGGGATCCAAGGCGTTGTAGATAGATTCAAGCAAATTAAACCCAGTATTTTAATTACTAGTGATCACTATTTTTACAATGGAAAGAAAATAAATATTCTTGAAAAAATTGAAGATATTTTAAAACAAATTCCGTCAATAAAAAAAACTTTAGTATTTAGTTACAATAAAAAAGAAGAAATGACTCTACAGGGTTATATAAACTTTGATCAAGTTCTAGAAAAAGCAAATATGGATGAAACATTTGAGAAGTTTGAATTCAATCATCCTATCTATATCCTTTATTCAAGCGGCACAACTGGAAAACCTAAATGCATAACACATGGAGCAGGAAACGTTTTAATTGAACATAATAAAGAATTCATGCTTCATTGTAATATAAAAAATAAGGATAGATTATTTTATTACACTACTACTGGCTGGATGATGTGGAATTGGTTAGTAGGTGGTTTAGCTACCGGGTCTTCAATTTTCCTATTTGATGGCGCACCTGTTTATCCAAAAATAGATATTCTTTTGGAGTATTGTCAAAATAAGAAAATCAATCTATTTGGTGTAAGTGCTAAATATATCGATCATTTAAAAAATGAAAAATATAGTAGTAAAAATTTAGATTTAAGTTCAATCAAAATAATAACTTCAACAGGCTCACCCTTAGCTGAGGAAAGTTTTAAGTACGTATATGACAATATAAAAAGAGATGTTCATCTTGCATCAATTGCCGGTGGAACAGATTTAGTTGGTTGTTTGGTTTTAGGAAATCTTTATTCAAATGTATATATGGGGGAAATTCAAGGGCAGAGCTTGGGTATTGATGTAGACGTTTTTACAGATGAGGGAGAAAGTGTAAAAGACGGAGAGAAGGGAGAGCTTGTAGTTAAAAAACCTTTTCCATCAATGCCTGTTAAGTTTTGGGGTGATGACGACGGGCAAAAATATCATAAAGCTTATTTTGATAGATTTGAAAACATATGGCATCATGGTGATTTTATTGAGCGAACTTCAAACAATGGTTTTATTATGAGAGGTAGATCTGATGCTACGCTTAACCCAGGAGGAGTTAGAATTGGAACAGCAGAGATTTATCAGCAAGTCGAAGATATTGATTTTATAACTGAAGGCTTAGTTGTTGGTCAGAATTATAAAGACGATGTTAGAATTATCTTATTTATCACGACAAAAAATAATGAGGAATTAAATGAAGAAAAAATAAAATTAATTAAATCAAGAATTCGAAAAAACTGCTCCCCAAAACATGTTCCCTCAATAATTATTAAGGTGAAAGAAATTCCTAGAACAAAAAGTGGTAAAATAGTTGAATTAGCGGTTAGAAAAGTAATTCATGGAGAAACCATCAATAATAAAGAGGCAATAGCTAATCCAGAGGCTTTAAAATATTTTGAAAATATTCCTCAGCTGAAATAATTTGCGCAATTTTTATGTAACATTGAATGAAGTTCAATAAGTTTTTGAAAACTCTTATTGTACCCTCCACCTAAAACACCACATAAAGGAGTGTTTTTTGAATAAAAATTTTCAATTACTATTTGGTCCCTTTTATTTATACCCTCATCGGTAATTTTAAGCTTGCCTAAACGATCTTCAAAATGAATATCAACTCCAGCTACGTAAAATACGAAATCATACTTATTTTTGTTAAGTTCTTTTAAATTTCTATGAAGAATGTTTAAATATTCCTCATCTTCCATTTGATCTTTGAGCTCAATATCAATATCACTTTTCGACTTTTTTGCTGGGTAATTAGAAGCGCAATGCATACTAAAAGTAAAAGTACTAGCGTCGTTTTTAAATATTTCTGAATTCCCATTTCCCTGATGAACATCTAAATCTACTATAAGTATTTTTTTTGCATAACCTTTTTTTTTTAAGTAATTAGCGGCTACAGCCACATCATTAAAAACACAAAAACCAGCACCGCAATCGAATGTAGCATGATGACTACCACCCGCTGTATTACATGCTAATCTTGAGTCCAACGCAAGTTTGCTAGCTAGCACTGTTCCACCTGTTGCAACAAAAGATCTTCTAGCAACACTATCATTTATTGGAAATCCAATCTTTTTTTGTAATTTGATATCTAGAGTTTTATTTTTTATATGATTAATATATTCCAACGAATGAGATGTTTTCATTGTTTCAGTAGAGCACTCCTTTGGTATATAGAATTTCTTTATTACATTAGTGTCTAGCAAGCGTTTAGCTAAAGCACCAAATTTTTTAATAGGAAATTTGTTATCATCATTGATTTTTGCAACATAGTCAGGGTGATTAACAACGGGTAATTCCATTAAAAATTAATTTATCTTTCTATACACATCGCAATACCCATTCCACCACCTATACAAAGTGTTGCTAGACCTTTTTTTACATCTCGTTTAATCATTTCATGAATAAGAGTGACCAATATTCTGGTTCCTGACGCTCCTATGGGATGGCCTAAAGCGATAGCACCTCCATTGACGTTTATTTTTTCATCAGGTATGGCAAGTGTTTTTATTACTGCAAGACTTTGTGAGGCAAAAGCTTCGTTTATCTCAAATAAATCAACATCTTTAATATCCCAACCAGCTAAATCTAAAGCCTTTTTTGAAGATGGTATTGGGCCAGTTCCCATCAGAGCAGGATCAACACCACAACTTGCCCAAGATTTAATTGAAACTAACTTTTTAATTTCTTTTTTTTCTGCTTCATGACTATTCATTAGTATAACTGCCGCCGCCCCATCATTTATTCCAGAAGAATTTCCAGCTGTTACTGTTCCATCTTTTTTAAAAACAGTTTTTAATTTTGAAAGCGTATCTAAATTTATACTCTCTCGTGGGTGCTCATCTTTATTAAAATTTATATCGGCTTTGCTTGATTTTATTTTGAAACTGATTATTTCATCCAAAAATCTTTTCTCATTTTGAGCTTTCAAAGCCTTTTCTTGAGATCGAAAAGCAAATTTGTCTTGATCTTCTCTGGAGATATTAAATTTTTCAGCAACATTTTCTGCCGTTATTCCCATATGATAACCATGAAAAGCATCCCATAAACCATCATTAATCATTGTATCTATAAGCTCTTCATCGCCCAATTTTTTCCCATTTCTTAGATGTATTGCATGTGGAGCCAATGACATACTTTCTTGACCTCCAGCTACAACTATTTTGGAGTCTCCTAATTTAACACTTTGATACCCGCTTATAATTGATCTCAAACCTGATCCACAAACTTGATTTACAACGTAAGCAGGCTTTTCTTTTGGAATTCCTGATTTTATGGCTGCTTGCCTCGCAGGGTTTTGACCCGCACCTCCTGTTAGGACCTGTCCCATAATAATTTCATCAATATTTTCTGCTGGAAAATTAGAGTCTTTTATTACCGCTTTAATTACTGTTGAGCCAAGCTCATATGCTTTAATTTTTTTTAGTGACTTTCCAAGTGAACCAACAGCAGTTCTTCGGGCAGATGTAATTATAATTTCATTTTTTTTCATAATTTTATCTATTATGTATCCGCTTTACAGACATTCCAACAAAAATTGACAATAAAAGAAAGATATAAGTAGAATTAAAAGTAGAAAAAAAACTACCAGTGGATTTAATTATAAACAATTCACTAAATATCAAAATAAAAAGAATCAAAGAAATAGTATTTTGATGACCAGATGGTTCAGCAGAACCTTTTTTTTTAAAATAAATTAAAATTAAATTTATAAAAATTGCTAAAATAATAAAAAACCCTATTAACCCCAATTCACTTAAAATTTCTATATAATAATTATGGGGATGAGAGTCACAAGACCATGTGCTGTTAATTTTTTCATGTACAGTCCAGCAATTAGAATTAAAAGATTTTATTCCTCCACCAAAAATTTTATTTTCAGACCAAGTTACTAGGCCCGATTTAAATTGGAAGATTTGTTCAGGTGTATTTTTTGGATTATATTTCTCATGATTAATTATTAAATAGTTAATGTTTTTTATTCTTTCATAAAAACCGAAAAAATTATTATAAATATTTTCATTATTCTTCATTGTTATAAAAAGAGAAAAGGAAAAAGTAATCGCAATTAATAAAAAATATTTTCTTAAACTTTTTTTAAAAAGAACAAATAAAAATAAAGTCATTAAAAAAAGTATAAAGGGAATTCTGTTACCGGCAATAATGATGCACAATAAAATAATTGTCCAAGAAAAGAAGAGTAAAAGTTTTTTTGAATTTTTTTTTATAGAATGTATTAAAAAAAATATTGAAAAAAAAAGAAATAAAGAAAATCTTTGAAGATATGAGCCCGCTATCAATTCTTTTCCAAAAGGACCAGACATTTTATAGTGATTAATACTATATCCAAAAATATCTTTTCCAAAATACATTTGGTAAAAAAGATCGAAACAGACAAATGATACACAAATAGAACTTGTTATAAAAAAAGGATTAAGGTTTATCAATTTATTTTGAATATAATATCTTAGAATAAAATAAAACATAGCATATCTCAAAAAAAAAAGTGTTTTATAAATAGAATAAAAGTTTAAATTTTGGTTTTTTAAATATAAATCATCAAAACTATTAATTAATACTGTAATTAAAGATAACAAAAAAAAACTTATTATTAATTTATCTATTAATAAAAATCGAAATTTGAGTAATTTTTTTCCTTTAACAATTAAAGCATATATTATTATCAATGCTACATTAGCATTAATCGCAGGGTTTCCTACTATAAAACTTAGAGGTAGTAGTGATAAAAATATACTAATTTTATTTATTTTTTGGTTAATTACATTTGAGAGCATTTAACAATTAATATAAATAATATATCTTATCTTCAACAAAATAATTCTTTGCGCCTGTAGCTCAACTGGATAGAGCGCTTGGCTACGGACCAGGAGGCTCTGGGTTCAAATCCTAGCAGGCGCACCAATACAATTGAAATTTTTATTAAAAAGTTTACAAGTGTTATAAAATGTTACCAAATTTATCTCTAAAAAAATCAGTAATAGTATTTTTTGTAATAATATTAGTTATTTTGATATTCTTAACCTTCATTTTATAAATAAGTAATAGATAGCAATACTAAACCTAGAATAATTCTATAAATGACAAAAATATTTAAACTAAATTTATTTATATATTTTAAAAAAAACTTAATTGTAACCAATGAAAAAAAAAAAGAAATGATTATTGAGATTAAATTAAATTGAGTAAAAGCCTCATTTTCTGATAATAGTAGATTTTTCAAGCCAAAAATTGAAACCGCACCCAAAATAGGTATTGAAAGTAAAAATGATATTTTCGCCGAGTCAAATCTTTTAAATTTTAATAACCTAGCTGCTGTAATGGCAATGCCTGATCTGCTAACGCCAGGCACTAAAGATAATATTTGAAATAACCCTATAAAAATGGCTGATTTATAATTAAGATTAGTATTAATTGTTTTTTCTAATTTAAGTCTATCGCATATATATAGCAAAACCCCAAATAAAGTAGTTGTCCATGCTATAGTTTCTATATTTCTAATTTTATCTATGATATTTAACTCTACTAAAAAATATCCAACTATCATTACAGGTAATGAAGAAACTAAAATTTTAAAAAAAAGAATTTTATTTTCAAAAAAATCTATTATGTCCTTACGAAAGTAGAATAAAACAGCAAAAAATGATCCTATGTGTAAGCTTACATCAATAGACAATATTTGATTCTCAAAACTAAGTTTTTCTGAGATTAAGATTAAGTGTGAGGATGAACTTACTGGTAAAAATTCTGTAATTCCTTGAACTAAAGATAAAATAAATATTTCAATCACTGTTAAAAACTAAAATTAAAGGTTGTTTTTTTATTGGCAATTTTAAATGCATAGCAGGTATGCAAAAAATGACATTAGTTTTTTTGGGTTTTTTACTATATAGGTAATGAATATTGACCTTTAAAGGCTATCAATCAATTAAAACTTAACTTAATTAACTCTATAATGACAAAAAAAATGCTTCAATTTGTTGATGTTAAGCAGGAAACACCTGAAAAAAGAAACACTATTAAAAGGAAAGGTGACTTTAACGAAATTTACAAAGATTATATTACCAATAGAGCAACAGAGCAATCAAGCAGGTGCTCTCAATGTGGAGTACCCTTTTGTCAAATACACTGTCCACTTAGTAATAATATCCCAGATTGGCTGAAATTGACAGCAGAGGGGCGATTAAAGGAAGCTTATGAAGTTTCGCAAAGCACAAACAATATGCCTGAAGTGTGCGGTAGAATTTGCCCTCAAGATAGGCTTTGTGAGGGGAATTGCGTAATAGAACAATCAGGTCATGGTACCGTAACAATAGGTTCCATAGAAAAATATATAACGGACACGGCCTGGGATAAAGGATGGGTAAAACCTTTTAAAGTAAAAAGAGAATTAAAACAATCAGTAGGAATTATAGGAGCTGGCCCAGCAGGAATGGCTTGTGCTGAAGAACTTCGAAAATCAGGTTACCAAGTAACAGTTTATGACAGGTACGATAGACCAGGTGGACTTTTAATTTATGGCATTCCAAATTTTAAATTAGAAAAATTTGTCGTTGAGAGGAGAACAAAACTGCTAAGGGACTCTGGTATAAAATTTGTACAAAACTTTGAGGTTGGAAAAGATAAAACTTTATATAAACTTAAAGAAACACATGATGCACTGCTAATTGCAACAGGGGTTTATAAAGCTAGGGAAATAGATATACCTGGTCACGACCTTCAAAATATTTTTCCTGCAATGGATTTTTTAACCGCATCCAACAGAAAAGGTTTAGGAGACAAAGTAAAATTATTTGATAACGGCACTTTAAATGCAGAAGGAAAAAATGTTGTTGTAATTGGCGGAGGAGATACCGCTATGGACTGTGTGAGGACATCGGTAAGACAAAAAGCTAAATCAGTAAAATGTTTATACAGGCGGGATCGGGAAAATATGCCAGGATCGGCGAGAGAGGTTGGAAATGCAATCGAAGAAGGAGTAAAATTTGTTTGGTTAACAAGTCCTAAAAGTTTCATTGGAAAAAATAAAGTTGAAGCAGTAGAAGTGAATAAAATGCAATTGGGTGAACCTGACTCATCAGGTAGGAGAAGACCTGAAATTGAAGTGGGATCTGAATACAATATCCCAGCTGACCTTGTAATTAAATCTTTAGGTTTTGATCCTGAGAATTTACCCAAGTTATTTAATGCTAAAGAGTTGGTAGTCTCTCAATGGGGAACCTTAAAAATTGATTTGAAATCAATGCAAACTAATTTAGACGGAATATTTGCAGCAGGTGATATTGTGAGAGGAGCTTCGCTCGTAGTGTGGGCAATTAGAGATGGAAGAGATGCTGCTGTTGAAATTGAAAAATATTTACAATCAAAAATAAATAAAAATAAATCAGTGGTGGCAGCATAATTCTAATGAAAAATTATAAAAAAAATAAAAAAATTTTAGAAAAAAGTTTTAATTATACTCCAGATATGGAACACGATGCTTGTGGAGTCGGACTGATAGCATCTACGAATGGAAAAAAATCTAGAAAAATTGTTGAATACGGTATCGAGGCATTAAAAGCTATTTGGCATAGAGGTGCCGTGGATGCAGATGGAAAATCTGGTGATGGTGCAGGAATTCAGATTGAGATAGCGCCAGACTTTTTCAAAGAAAAAATTTTATCAACCGGACATACACTTGACGAAAATAAAAGAATTTGCGTGGGAATGGTTTTTCTTCCAAGAACAGACTATTCTGAACAAGAAAAATGTAGAGAAATTATTGAGTCCGCTCTATTAAACGAAAATTATTACATATACGGCTGGAGACAAGTTCCAATTAATCCTAGTGTTTTAGGTAAAACCGCTGATCAAAATCGTCCAGAAATTGCTCAAGTAATGTTTAAAAAAAATGAAACATTACAAACTAATGATCTTGAACGAGACTTATTTGAAACAAGAAAAAAAATTGAAAAAGTTGCAAGAGAAAAACAAATTAAAGACTTTTACATTTGTTCTTTTAGTTCAAGATCTATTGTTTATAAAGGTATGTTTCTAGCTGAAATGTTATCCGAATTTTATCCAGATCTTAATGACAAAAAATTAACCTCAAGGTTTGCAATTTTTCATCAAAGATACTCAACTAACACTTTTCCAAGTTGGGATTTAGCTCAGCCTTTTAGGACCCTAGCTCATAATGGTGAGATCAACACAGTTAAAGGCAATATAAATTGGATGAAAATTCATGAGCAAGATATGTCTAGCCCACTTTTTAAAGATGTAAAAAATTTGCAGCCAGTTATTAGAAGCTCCTCTGACTCAGGAGCACTTGATAATGTTTTTGAACTTTTAACTCACTCGGGAAAATTAGCACCGTTAATTAAATTGATGATGATCCCTGACTCTTGGTCTAAGAGAAGCAAAACAGTTCCAAAAAATCATCAAGACTTATTTAATTTTCTTAATAGCACAATAGAACCATGGGACGGACCAGCAGCTATTTGTGCAACTGATGCTAAGTGGGTTTTGGCCTCCTCCGACAGAAATGGATTAAGACCTCTTAGATATTCAATAACCTCTGATGATTTATTTTTTGCAGGATCAGAAACTGGGATGATTAAAATTACAGAAGAAAAGATTATTGAGAAGGGAAAACTTGGCCCAGGACAGATAATTGCAATTGATTTAAAAAAAGGAAAATTATTTAAAGATAAAGAAATAAAAGATCTATTGGCTAAAGATTATAAAAAATATAATAAACAAATTATTGATTTAGAGAAAAAAATTTCTTCAGTAGATGAAAAACCAAATTTTTTAAGTGAAGATTTGAGAAAACGACAATACTTATCAGGACTAAGCATAGAAGATTTAGAACTAATCCTCCATCCAATGGCAGAAGAAGGTAAAGAGGCATCAGGTTCAATGGGCGACGATACTCCAGTTGCTGTTTTATCAAGTCACTTTAGACCAGTATCACATTATTTTAGACAGAACTTTAGCCAAGTAACCAACCCTCCAATAGACTCATTGAGAGAAAATAAAGTGATGAGTCTTAAAACTAGATTTGGGAATTTAGGTAACATCCTTGATTTTGATAATCTTACCGAAGAAAATATTTATGTTTTGGACAGTCCTATACTAACTAATTCACAATTTAAAAAATTTAAAAAATTTTTTTCAAAAAAGGTAAAAATAATTGATTGTACATTTTTTATAGAAAAATCTCTTAAAGAGAGAATAGAGCTAATAAGAGAGGAAGCGGAAACTGCAGTAAGAGAAGGTAGTACTTGTTTAATATTATCTGACAAAAATATCTCTAATCAAAAAGCAAGTATACCAAGCATATTAACTGTAGGAGCAGTTCACTCTCACCTAGTTAAACACGGTTTACGAGGTTATTGTTCATTGAATGTCGAATGTTCTGATGCAATGGATACACACTCATTTGCTATTCTTATAGGAGTCGGTGCCACGACAGTAAACCCATATTTAGCGATTGATAGTATTCATCAAAGATTTGAAAAAAAATTATTCGGTAAATCTGATTTTGAAACTTGCGTAAGAAAATTTAAAAAATCGATTGATGCTGGCCTTTTAAAAATAATGTCAAAAATGGGAATATCAGTAATTAGTTCTTACAGAGGTGGATGTAATTTTGAAGCAGTAGGTTTAAGCAGAGCTATAGTTTCAGATTATTTTCCAGGTATGTCCTCAAGAATATCGGGAATTGGAATAATCGGAATTGAAAAAAAAATTAAAGAACTTCATGAAAAATTTAACGCTAAAAACGTATTTACCTTACCTATTGGTGGTTTATATAGATATAGAAAAAGCGGAGAAGATCACCAATATCAAGGAAAACTCATTCATTTATTGCAAAGTGCTGTTGGTAGCGGTTCTTACGAATTATACAAAAAGTATTCAGCTGGAATTCATAACTTGCCTCCGATTAATATAAGAGACTTATTAGAATTCAAAATAAAGAGAAAACCAATTAGCGTAAATGAAGTAGAGCCTGTCGAGGAAATTTTGAAAAGATTTGGTAGTGGAAGCATGTCGCATGGAGCATTATCAGCAGAAGCTCACGAAACTTTAGCAATGGGAATGAACAGAATTAAAGGCGCCTCTTGTAGCGGGGAGGGGGGCGAGGATGCCAAAAGGTTTAAAACACTTCCTAACGGAGATAGTGCAAACTCAAGAGTAAAACAAATTGCATCTGCAAGATTTGGTGTAACTGTTGACTATTTAAATAATGCCAACGAAATAGAAATAAAAATTGCTCAAGGAGCTAAACCTGGTGAGGGAGGACAGCTTCCAGGTTTTAAAGTTACAGAGGAAATAGCGCGGTTAAGACATTCGACGCCAGGGGTTACATTAATATCCCCGCCTCCACATCACGATATTTACTCTATTGAGGACTTAGCACAACTTATTTATGATTTAAAACAAATTAACCCTGGTGCAAGGGTTGGAGTTAAGTTGGTTGCATCAACTGGTATTGGAACAATAGCTGCAGGAGTTGCTAAGGCAAAAGCTGATATTATTTTAATTTCAGGTCATTCAGGTGGAACTGGTGCAAGTCCTCAAACTAGTATTAAATATGCAGGCATACCTTGGGAGATGGGTTTAACAGAAGCAAACCAAATTCTAACGTTAAATAATCTAAGACATAACGTTACTTTAAGAACTGACGGCGGATTAAAAACTGGGCGTGATATTGTTATGGCTGCGATGATGGGAGCAGAAGAATATGGAATGGGAACTTCATCTTTAGTTGCCATGGGATGTATAATGGTGAGACAATGCCATTCAAACACATGTCCGGTTGGAGTTTGTAGTCAAGATGAAGCTTTACGAAAAAAATTTACAGGTACCCCAGAAAAAGTTGTAAATTTATTTAAATTTGCTGCAACCGAAGTAAGAGAAATTCTTGCCTCTCTTGGATTTAAGTCAATCAATGACATTATTGGAAGGACAGATTTATTAACTCAAGTAAATAAAGGAGCACCAAACTTAGATGATTTAGATTTAAATCCTTTATTAGTTCAAACAGATCCAGGTGAAAACCTAAGGTATTGTAAAAATAAACATATCAATGCTGTTCCAGATACTCTTGATGAAAATATTTGGTCTGAGATAAAGGATAAGATTAAAACAGATTCTGAAAACAAATTTAATTACAAGATAGAAAACACATCAAGATCTGTAGGTACAAGGCTATCTCATCACATATATAAAAAATTTGGCAATAATAAATTAAAAGAAAACACGGTTCATATTAAATTAGAGGGTTCAGCGGGACAATCTCTCGGAGCTTTTTTGACCAAAGGAATTAAGCTTACCGTCGAAGGAGACTGTAATGATTATGTTGGAAAAGGATTATCCGGAGGGACTATCGTTGTATATCCACCTCCAAAAAGTTCATTAGTTTCAAATGAAAATACAATAATAGGAAATACTGTTCTTTACGGAGCAACTTCAGGAAAACTATTTGCATCTGGGCAAGCGGGAGAAAGATTTGCAGTTAGAAACTCTGGAAGCTTTTCAATCGTCGAAGGATGTGGAGCCCATGGTTGCGAGTACATGACTGGTGGAACAGCTATTATATTGGGAGAGGTAGGTGATAATTTTGGAGCAGGAATGACTGGCGGCATGGCATTTGTTTATGATGAAAAAAATACTTTTGAGAATTTTGCCAATGCAGCTTCAATAATTTGGCAAGAAGTTGAAACGGATCACTGGAAGAATTTTTTAAAAGATAACTTAAACGCTTTTGTTGAAGAAACAAATTCAAAAATTACTAAAAAAATATTAAATGATTTTGAAAACGAACTTAAAAAATTCAAACAAATTTGTCCTATAGAAATGTTAGATAAACTAGAAAACCCAATTAGCCTCAAGTCTCCTGTTAAGAAGGCAAGTTAAATGAATACAAAAAATATTATTTGTTTTGGCTTTGGGCAAGTAGCAAAAAACTTTATTAAAAAACTTATAGACCAAGGAGCTAACTTTAAATTAACAACTACATCACGAGAAGAATCTAAAACTAAAGAATTTGAAAATATAAATTATGAAAGTTTTCAATTTACAGAGGAAGGTTTTGATAAAAATTTTATATCAAGATTTGAGGCAGCAGATCATATTCTACTATCTATAGCTCCGATTAATGGAACTGATATTGTTATAAAAAATCTAAAAGATTATTTTAAGTCAAACAAATTTAAATGGATAACGTATCTTTCTGCAACAAGTGTTTACGGAAACCATAATGGAGAATGGGTAGATGAAAATAGTGAGACAAAACCGACCTCTCAAAATGGTATAGAGAGACTTAAAGTTGAAAAAGAATGGATGCAGCTAGCGAGTAAATATAATCTACCATTTCAAATTTTTAGACTATCAGGAATTTATTCTAACCAATATAATATTTTAAAGAGATTAAAGTCAGGAGAAGCTAAGATAATAAATAAAAAAAATCATTTTTTCTCACGTATTCATGTAGAAGATATTGCAAATGTTTTATCTAGCTCTTTAAATAATTTCAAAAAAAAAGAAATTTACAACATTTCAGATAATCAACC
>Ga0233444_10004661_pt1 | contig 13038 bp, 5 predicted proteins | sample SI_124_October20_6_FD_182792 | JGI IMG/M metagenome (GOLD analysis project Ga0233444, IMG submission 182792) | Seawater microbial communities from Saanich Inlet, British Columbia, Canada - SI_124_October2016_10_MG | ecosystem: Environmental > Aquatic > Marine > Inlet | place: Canada: British...
CATATTTTCTTAAACCATTAAAAAAATCATCATAATCTACTAATTTACCAGCTATAATACAGCGTCTTAAGTAGTTTATTTCTGTTTCATATACTATGTGGTTTTTGTGGTATTGTTCTTTTAAATATGTTTCTTCTACCCCATAGTGCTTGTAATATAATAAACTTTCTTTAAGATTCCAAATACCTTGATCAGCTTTAACTTCATCTTCTAAACATCTGTGTGGTGGTTTAGTGCAATCCCAAACTAAATTTGTTAGTGTTTCGTGTGGGATTTTATATTTAACTAACCATTGTTTTAACATTAACTGTTCAGATAATATCATATGGTTAGCACTTATTTCCCATTTTTTACTAGGAGGGAGTTTTTTAAGTATTTTTGTAAGTATTCTATGATTTTCTAATACTTTCTTACCATACTTTCTTGCAAATTCTGGGTCTGGTAGGTAAAATAATGACACATTAGCTGCTCTATCTACAACTCTTTCAAATGGAATTTGTTTAGCATATGGATCCCAAACTGGTGGGTACCAATTACTTTCAATTTCATCATAAGAATATAAAACGTTAGTATTTAAATGTTTATCTATATTTTTTCTTATTAAAAAATCATGATCTACTAAAAGTAAAGGTTGGTTTGTTTCACTAATTATTTTAGTTTTACATCCTGACCAAAATACTTCTCTGTCTATATCATCGGGGTAATCTAGTTTTCGCACACTATGCCATAGATGTAGTATTTTTAGTTTACTCAACGTATCATACGTCAAATTATCGCAGTATATTACCGTATAATGTTCAGGATGATATTTTCTCCATAAAGAAACAGATGCTACTAATAAAGTAAGTTGTAATTTACTATAAAATAACTTGTCCCGTTTGACATTTTCCAAAACCCATATTACTTCCATAAAAACCTTTTTTTAATATTCTTTATACTTTAAACATACACCACAATACTGTTAATGCTCTCATATTAACGTTGTTATAATATAAATTAAAAGATGCACTTGTTGATAAAACTGTTCCAGCTGCACCATTTGATCTCCAACCAGTAAATATTTTTGGGTATGATGCTGTTGCTATTAATGTCATATAATCAGGTGAAACCGCACCACTATTGTATGAGTTAGTTGAACCTCCTCCTACATTTCCATTTCTAAAACCAGAAATTGTACCCGATAATAAATTTAAACTTGTTAAATAATAATCTCTTCCTCCACCTGATGGTCCTACAAACCAAGGACTTGCAATTTTACACGTTCCATACATTGGTTCATTAACTTGAACACCAAAATAATATCTACTTCTACTATACCAAAGTCCAACCCCATAATATGTTCCTGCAGTTGTACTATTATTGTATTGATCTGGGCTAGACGTCATTGAATTAGCAGTAGGTTGAGTTGCAGATGTTCCTGTGTAACCATTATAATAAGCACGAAACATCTTACAAAAAGAATGATTAGCGTTATCGGGCCATCCTGTTCTTTGTTGCCAACAATTATTATACAATCCTGATGATTGCCTTGCCATTGTTTGATTTGGAATGTCTTGATCGTAAATTAATCCTGAGCCTGAAGCTGCAATAGCATTAAAAGCAGTATAACCCGCTATAGCTTGATTGTATGCGACTCCTAGTTGAACCCCTGGATTGGATCCTGAAATGATTTGATTATCTCTTGCCATTGGATAACTTTTTAAAGATGACATCTGTTTTAGAGTAATCTACTAATAAGTATCCTTCAGAATTTGTTATAGTAGCCTGAGGAACTTCTTGGGCAATTACGCCTTCAAATAATCCATAGCCATGTTTTTCTGGATTTTTATAATTCCAAGTATAGATATTAATGCCCGATTTAGATTTACCTATATGTCTAATGTTTTCTTTTAATCTTTTGTCTGAAAAACTAACAAAAAATGTTGCCCAAAAATGTTGAACAGCACCATTCATTATGTTTGCAGAATTATGATATACGTTAGTCTGAGCTACACTATTCCAAATTGTACCACTAGCAGTATTATATCTCCAATTAATAAAAGAGTAATTGTAAGCTGGGAGGGCTTTTATTCCTATATAAGTTTGGTCATTTGATAAAACATTAATATTAATAGCTGATATAAAAGTAGTTGTTGAACCACCTTGTGGCATAGGGGTACCAGTTGTAACACCACCTTCTGATGCATTACTTGAATTTACACTAAAATAAAATCTTCTATCTTCATATCTTATAAATGCTGTTGTTAAATTTGATGATGAGGATGAATTTTTACCATTCATATTATACACATACGGTGTAACACCACTAAGTGTAGTACCAGAACTATAAGTCTTCATGAACTGACATAATGAATAATTATTACCTGTAGGCCAACCTGAATTTGTTTGCCAAGAAGAATTATAAAACCCATAGCACGAGTTTAAACTAGTGCCCATAGGTATATTATATGTTGCGTATTGTGTAGTATCCCAACCCATATTATAGTATATCTGTTATGCTTTCACTCCCAAAAATCCCAGCAAATTGGTCTTTAACTCTAGAGTAAGCATATTCAAATACACTACCTGTGATCGAATTAGGGTGAAAGACGGTTTTAGTTACAATTTCGCTTCCGGTTGTTACTGATTCTATTGATTCTGTTCTTGTTGATATAATTTCATTTCCATCATCATCAAAATCTACATAATCAATTTCTGTATCTACAAATGATGAAGAATAAGATGTTACTTCCACATCAACACTCTGAGTTACTGGGTGGTATTGAATAGGCATAAGTAAATGTTGTTGATTATTTACTGACATTGATGGAGGTAAAATACCTGAAGCATCATTCATTTGTAAATCTTCGATATAAGTTGGAATTGCTCTTGTAGCTGATTCAGGTGATGTATAAATGTTAACAAACGTTCTTAACATTCCTGAGTGTTTTTCTAGCTTATAATCTTCAATTCTTACATATATTTCGTCGGTAGTTAAACCATTTTCAAATTCTATGTCTTTTGTAACTTTAAATCCCATTATTATTTATTTAAATTATCTACTTTATTATTTAGTTCTTTAATAGCTGATATTAATACTGCTACTAATTTTTCATACTTAACTGCTAAGTATCCATCTGGTCTTGTTTCAACTAATTCTGGGTAGTGCATTTGAATTTCTTGTGCACTAACACCTACATCATGTCCTTTATAAATTGCTTGGTTATTATTCCAATCGAATTCATATCCATTTATTTTTGTTACATTTTCTAATGCACCTTTTAATGGAGACATATTATCTTTTAATCTTTCATCTGAAGAATAATATGCTATAACATCACTCGTTGATCTTACTAATCCAAACTGAACTGTTGAGTTAGTATTAACATATTGGTTCATTGCCGTAGCATAGGTATTTGATGTACCTGATGATCCAGTTGCTCCTTTTTGTCCTTTAGCACCTGTAGAACCACCACCACCTTGAGCACCTGTTGCACCTTGTGGGCCTCCGCCACCTTGAGCTCCAGTTTGACCTTTCTGTCCTTTAGCACCTTGAGCACCACCGCCACCTTGAGCTCCTGTAGCACCTTGTGGTCCTGTAGCACCTCCGCCACCTTGAGCTCCTGTAGTACCTTGTGGTCCTGTTGGTCCTGTATTTCCTGTTTGTCCTTTTTGTCCTTTAGCACCTTGAGCACCACCACCACCTTGAGCACCAGTTGTACCCTGTGGTCCTGTAGCACCTCCACCACCTTGAGCACCTGTAGTACCTTGTGGTCCAGTTGCACCACCGCCACCTTGAGCACCTGTAGTACCTTGTGGACCTGTAGCACCTCCACCACCTTGAGCACCAGTTGTACCCTGTGGCCCGGTTGATCCAGTATTACCTTTAGCACCTTGAGCACCTCCACCACCTGTAGCACCTGTAGTACCTTGTGGTCCAGTTGGTCCTGTTGGTCCAGTTCCACCACCTGGTCCGGTTGCACCAGTTTGTCCTTTTTGTCCTTTAGCACCTTGAGCACCTCCGCCACCTTGAGCACCAGTTGTACCCTGTGGTCCTGTAGGTCCTGTAGCACCTCCGCCACCCTGAGCACCGGTTTGTCCTTTTTGTCCTTTAGCACCTTGAGCACCTCCGCCACCTTGAGCACCAGTTGTACCTTGAGCACCTCCGCCACCTTGAGCACCTGTAGCACCTTTAGCTCCTTGTGGTCCTGTTCCACCTTGTGGTCCTGTTCCACCTTGTGGTCCTGTTGCACCAGTTGCACCTTTTTGACCAGTTACACCTTGAGAACCTTGTGGTCCTGTTCCACCTTGTGGTCCTGTTGCACCTTTAGCACCTTGAGGTCCTGTTCCACCTTGTGGTCCTGTTGTACCAGTAGTACCTTGAGTACCAGTTGTACCTTGAGCACCTCCACCACCTTGAGCACCAGTTTCACCTTTAGCACCTGTAGGTCCTGTTCCACCTTGTGGTCCTGTAGCACCTTTTTGACCTGTAGTACCTTGAGAACCTTGTGGTCCTGTTGAACCAGTTGCTCCTTTTTGTCCTGTTGGTCCTGTTGGTCCTGTATTACCTTTAGCACCTTGTGGTCCAGTTAATCCAGTAGTACCTTGAGAACCCTGGGCACCAGTTGTACCCTGTGGTCCTGTTGAACCTGTAGCACCGGTTTGACCTTTTTGTCCTTTATCTCCTTGATCACCTACTACTGCAAATGATGCTATAATATCTTCGTTGTTTGAGAATGGTGCTGTAGCTGAATATGCTTCATTTAATACTACTAAACTCCACCAATCACCTTGATCTGTTAATTCGTCTATAGCAAATAGTAGGAATTGTCCTGCATCCGTTCTATTTGAAATTCTAACATGACCTTTAATCGCTGATGATGAATTATCAATTGTTTCTAAGAATGATTGAATATCATTACCATCATCATCTGTTGCGTCTATATATAATGCTGTAGCGGCATTTTGAGTACCACTGTTTAATCTTAATTTACCTGTACCTGGATCTCCTGCTCCTGTTGATGAACCATCAAATGTATAATCGAATGTAGCACCACCAAATGAACCATCTGTTCCTTGAGCACCACCTTCACCTTTTTGACCTTTAGTACCTTGTGGTCCAGTTGACCCAGTAGTACCTTGAGAACCCTGTGGTCCAGTTGGTCCTGTTTGACCTTTAGCACCTTGTGGTCCTGTTGATCCTACTTCACCTTTCTGTCCTTTATCACCTTGTGGTCCTGTTGTACCAGTAGTACCTTGTGTACCAGTTGAACCATTATCACCTTTTTGTCCTGTTGTTCCAGTTTGACCTTTTTGTCCTTTTTGACCTGTAGTACCTTGTGTACCTTGAGCACCAGTATCTCCTTTAGCACCTTGTCCACCTTGTGGTCCAGTAACTCCTATCTCACCTTTCTGTCCTTTTGCTCCTTGAGGTCCAGTTCCACCAGTAGCACCTTGTGATCCAGTTGGTCCTGTTGAACCTGTTGTACCTGTTTCACCTTGTGTTCCAGTTGGTCCTGTTCCACCTTGTGGTCCTGTTGAACCAGTTGCACCTTTTTGACCAGTTACACCTTGAGTACCTGTTATACCCTGTGAACCTGTAGGTCCTACATCACCTTTTCCACCTTGTGGTCCAGTTGATCCTGTAATACCTTGTGATCCTGTTGGTCCAGTAACTCCAATTTCACCTTTTTGTCCTTTTTCTCCTTGAGGTCCAGTTGAACCTACTTCTCCTTTTTGACCTTTATCACCTTGTGGTCCTGTTGGTCCTACATCACCTTTTCCACCTTGTGGTCCTGTTATACCTGTTATACCTTGTGCACCAATTCCACCTTGTGGTCCTGTTGTACCAATTGTACCTTGTGGTCCAGTTGCACCAGTATCTCCTTTAGCACCTTGTCCACCTTGTGGTCCGGTTGCACCAGTATCTCCTTTAGCACCTTGTGATCCAGTTGGTCCAGTATCTCCTTTTGCTCCTGTTGCACCAATTGTACCCTGAGAACCAGTTGTACCTGTTATTCCTTGTGGTCCAGTTGCACCAGTAGCACCTTTTTGACCTGTTATACCTTGAGAACCTTGTGGTCCTGTTGGTCCTGTTGGTCCTAAATTACCTTTAGCACCATCTGTACCATCTGTACCTTGAGTACCTATTTCACCTTTTGATCCTTTAGCTCCATCTGTACCTTGTGTTCCTATTGTACCTTGAGCACCATTTTCACCTTTTTCACCAGTTATACCTTGTGTACCATCTGCACCTTTAGCACCACTTGTACCTTGTGGTCCTATATCTCCTTGTACACCTTTAGCTCCAATTGAACCTTGAACACCAGTGACACCTTGTCCACCTTGTGCTCCATTTTGTCCATTTATACCTTGTGCACCTATTTCACCATTATCTCCTTTTGCTCCAGTTAATGATAAATCTGTTCTATAAAATGTACTACCATCATTATTAACAACAACAATTCTATTTTCAGAACTACCTACTGGTATAGTTGCTATTTGAAGTTGACTACCTGTTATGGTTCTTGATAATATTGCATCACTACCTGAAAAGTAAGAGCGTGAAGAACCTAGATCCCCTAATTGTAAATTACCTGTAATGTTAAGACTACCTGCAGGATACCAAATAAGTTTGTTTTGGTTATCCTTAAACATAGGTGAATCATCTCCACCACCTGATGTGTCTATAAAAGGGATTGGGTAGGATCTTGCAGGTACTGAACCTGATCCTGTTGGGAGTATTGTATAACTCTCTGCTTTTAAATTATTTATTTCAGCATTACTTCCTGAAACTATTACTTTTTTCCAATTTGGCATGTCAATATCGTTATTATGGTTGGTTACTCTATGAGCCCACTTCCGTTATGGCCTATAATATAGTCATACATATGGACAATGTATGGAAAAATAAAGGAAAAAACAAGTTATTATTGAAAACAAGGGCTATTATTAAAGCCCATAGGTGATGCAGCTACCCTTGACCATCCTCCCCTAACTGTAACATATATTAATACTCTATCTGGCATACCTGCAGTTCTACAACCTGAGTTTGTATTCACAACATACCAACCTTCTGTAGGTAGGATTGAATTAAGAGAATTATCAGGATATTCACCCCATGGTGATAAATTAGTTCCTGATGGTTGTCCTGGATTACCTGTGTAAATAAAATCACCATAACCTGGACATCCATTATTTCTTTGTGAATTAAAATAATATGTTGTATCTGGTGTTAAACTAGCTGTTAAACCACAATTAACTGCAAAGGGGCCACTTCCTACTCCTGCATATTTTACTACTGTTTCTTTCCACTGAATTGTGTTAGTTATATTTGTTATTACACCTGCATTACTTCCTGTATATATAACGTTATTAAAATAAGTTGAAGTATATTTTCGGTAGTCTATATAATTTGTGGCTTCATTATAAGCTTGATACCCAGGGACTTCAGGTGTTTGAGTACCATTAGTATTACTCCATGTGGAGAAATAGGTGTTGGGTTTTGGGTTGATTATATTATTATTAATATTTACATATCCCAAATTAGCACCACCTATACCTCTAAGTGATTGTGGGTTTGATAATTGTTGATTTGAATAAAGTGTATCACCAACTTCTAAAGCAGATGAAGATCCAATACCTGAATCATAAAAAAATGTTTGATTTGAATAAGAAAAATTAGTCCAAGGGAAAGTACCAGTTATTGAGTTGCCATATGAACCATAGTTAGTACAATCATCAGTTCCTAGTTTTGTAGCCATACCAACTATTTCTCCATAACCACCCCCTGGACACGTTAAATTAGATAAACTCCAAGCTGTACCTCCAGTTCCCCAAACTCTTAATTCGATAATTTCTGGGTATTGTGCATCTTTATAAAATTGCAGTTTTATATCTCCATCCCAAGATTTTGAATTTGAATTAGGATAATCTGCTACTACTCCTATTTGTTTATAATCTGATGCAGGACATCCTGAGGCTGGTGCTGCTAAACCTTGTCCATTTGCATTTTCATAATATCCTTGGCTTGGGGCATTTCCTCCAGTTCCTGAAGGTGTTTGACCTGAATTGTCATTTCTGTCATATAGCGAACCTGTTGGTGCTATATTATATACTATTCTATCATCAGTACCGCTATTTCCTCCTTCCCATAAACAAGCTGTTGTTGGGTATGGATTTTGATTAGGGTAGATTGTATTACCTGTTGAATCAAATGTTTGAGTTTGGTCATTCCAATTATTTTCTTGAAAACCATTACTTATAGCCGTTGCTAAATCACTAATTTGATCTGAAGGTTGACTTGATAATGTATCTCCAACAAATAATGAATCAGCAACAATTTGATTATTCCATATTATTTGAAATCTATCTATTTGACCTATTGCATTCCATGTAGTATCAACAAACCCTATACCTTCACCTACAGTAATAGCTCTAAAATTAAAATTTCCTGTTCCTCCACTAGCATTTAGTGAACCACCATCACAGGGTATGATTCCTGGGTCAGTGGATGTTATTTTTAATGAGGGTAACCCCAACATTATTCTAAAGAAATTTACTGTAGCCATTTATTTTTGTTTTAATTGGTCTATTTCAACTTTTAATTCTTTAATAGCTTCAATTAATACACTTATGAGTTTTTCATATCTTACTTGCTTATAACCATTATCATTTTCTCTTACTAAAGAAGGAAATACTTCTTCAATCTCTTGAGCTATTACTCCTATATCATGTCCTGAGTGGGTTGTTTGATTTTCATTCCAATCAAATTCTACACCACTTATTTGTTTTACTTTTTCGATAGCATTACTTATAGGTAATATATTATCTTTTAATCTTCTATCTGAAGAACCAAATGCTATTATATCATCACTTGCTCTAATTATTCCGGTTACTTGTAAAGTACTTCCATTAAAGGTCATATTTGATTCACCTTGTATTGTACCTGTAGTTCCTGTAGCTGTTAATACATTATTATTTGTATTAGCATTAATTGTTATAGTATCACCTGCTGCCGTACTTGAACCTACTGTAATATAGAATCTACTTCCATTAAAATAAACACCTAATATATCAACTGCACCTGCTGGTGATGATGGTGTATATCCTACTGTTCCTAAGAATGTATGAGGATCTGAGAATGTTAAATTATGTCCTCCAGTTCCATCTTGAGTTACTACTAAAACTCCTGTATCACCTGTAATCCAATCTTGAAAATCTAATGACTTATCGTTATTTAATGTTATACCAGCATTTGAACCTGCTGTTACACTAAATACTACGTTTGATGAACCGTTTGATATGGTTTGTTGATCAATTTGTAAATTACCTTGTAAGTGGGTTGTGTCTCCATCAAAAGTAAATTTAGCTGAACCTGAAACAATACCAGTTGAGCCAATAGACGTCATAATATTATTATCAATATTACCTTGTATTGCTGCTCCATCTACACCAGTAGCACCTTTTGCTCCAGCTGCACCTTTTGCTCCAGCTGCACCTTTATCTCCGGTTGCACCTTTATCACCATCATCTCCATCTCCACCTTTGTCTCCGTCTCCACCTTTTTCACCAGCTCCACCTTTTGCTCCTGCTGCACCTTTTGCACCAGCACCACCTTTGTCTCCATTTCCACCTTTGTCTCCATCGCCTCCGTCACCACCTTTTGCTCCGGCTCCTCCTTTATCACCTGCACCACCTTTGTCTCCGTCACCACCGTCTCCACCTTTTTCTCCAGCTCCTCCTTTATCTCCGGTTGCACCTTTATCACCATCATCTCCATCTCCACCTTTGTCTCCGTCTCCACCTTTTTCTCCTGCTGCACCTTTATCTCCATCATCTCCGTCTCCACCTTTTGCACCAGCACCACCTTTGTCTCCGTCTCCACCTTTTTCACCAGCTCCACCTTTTTCTCCAGTAGTACCTTGTGCTCCATCTGTTCCTTGTGTACCTGTAGTTCCTTGGGCACCGTCTGTTCCTTGGGCACCGTCTGTTCCTTGGGCACCATCAGTACCTTGTGTTCCAGTTTCACCTTTATCTCCGGCTGTACCTTTATCACCTGTTCCCCCTTTATCACCTGCACCACCTTTTGCACCATCTGTACCTTGTGTACCTGTGGTTCCTTGAGCTCCTTCTGTTCCTTGGGCACCGTCTGTTCCTTGAGTACCAATTTCGCCTTTGTCTCCTGCTCCACCTTTTTCTCCGTTTCCACCTTTAGCTCCTTCTGTTCCTTGGGCACCGTCTGTTCCTTGAGTACCAATTTCGCCTTTGTCTCCTGCTCCACCTTTTGCTCCAGCTGTACCTTTTTCTCCAGTAGTACCTTGTGCTCCATCTGTACCTTGAGTACCTATTTCACCTTTATCACCTGCACCACCTTTAGCTCCATCTGTTCCTTGTGTACCTGTAGTTCCTTGAGGGCCTTGTTCACCTTTTTGTCCTATACCTCCAGGTTCACCTTTTGATCCTGTATCACCTTTAGAACCTCTATCACCTACTGTTGTAAATGAAATTATAATATCTTGTGAATTTGTAAATGCGCTTCCACCAGTTGATGAAATTGTATCTAAATCTAATGTCCACCAACCTGTATTGTCAGTTAAATCATCTATTGGAAATAATAAAAATTGAGAAGCATTTGTTCTACTTGCAATTCTCATATGTCCTTTAATAGCTGAATCTACTGCTTTAATTGATACTAAGAATGATTGAATTGAATTCCCATCATCATCAGTAATATCTATATATGCTTTTGTTGCTGAAGTTTGTGTAGCATTATCTAATTGAATAATACCTGTTCCTGGATCTGCTGCTGGAGATGGTACTGTTGTACTAAATGTATAATCAAATGAAGCTCCTCCAAATGTACCTTCTGTACCTTGAGGTCCTAAATCTCCTTTAATACCTGTTGTTCCTTGTGTCCCAGTAATACCTTGAGTACCTGTTATTCCTTGTGTTCCAGTAATACCTTGAGTACCTGTAATACCTTGAGTACCAGTTTCTCCTTGTGGACCTACGTCTCCTTTAATACCAGTTTCACCTTGTGTTCCTTGAGTTCCTACTTCACCTTCATCTCCTTTAACTCCTATATCACCTTTAGTACCAATTGTACCTTGTGTTCCAGTTTCTCCTTGTGGTCCTACGTCTCCTTTAGTTCCAATTATACCTTGAGTACCTGTTATTCCTTGAGTACCGGTTATTCCTTGTGTTCCTGTTTCTCCCTGAGTACCAATTGTACCTTGTGTTCCAGTATCACCTTTTACTCCAACATCACCTTTATCGCCTGTATTACCTTTATTACCTGCATCACCCTTAGAACCTGTTTCTCCTTGAGTACCAGTTGTTCCTTGAGTTCCTACTTCACCTTTTTGTCCTTTTTCTCCATTATCACCTTTTGATCCTGTATCACCTTTAGTACCATTAGTACCCTGTGTTCCAGTTTCTCCTTGAGTTCCAGTTTCTCCTTGAGTTCCTATATCTCCTTTTGAACCAGTATCTCCTTTATCTCCATCTGTACCTTGGGTACCTACTTCACCTTTATCTCCTTTAACTCCTATATCACCTTTAGTACCAATTGTACCTTGTGTTCCAGTTTCTCCTTGTGTTCCAGTATCTCCTTTTGCACCTATTGCACCTTGAGGTCCTAAATCACCTTTAACTCCATCATCACCCTTTTGTCCTGTATCACCCTTTTGTCCTGTATCTCCTTTTGCACCGTCCGTACCATCTGTACCTTGAGTACCTATTTCACCTTTATCACCTTTAGTACCTATTATACCTTGAGGTCCTAAATCACCTTTTGCACCAGAATCTCCTTTAGTACCAGTTTCACCTTGGGTACCAGTTTCACCTTGTGTTCCTACTTCACCTTTTTGTCCTTTATCTCCAGTAACACCTTGTGCTCCTTCATCACCCTTAGTACCACCTTGACCTTTTTCACCTTTAGCACCATCTGTACCATCTGTACCTTGAGTACCTATTTCACCTTTATCACCTTTAGTACCTATTATACCTTGAGGTCCTAAATCACCTTTTGCACCAGAATCTCCTTTAGTACCAATTTCACCTTGGGTACCAGTTTCACCTTGTGTTCCTACTTCACCTTTTTGTCCTTTATCCCCAGCAACACCTTGTGCTCCTTCATCACCCTTAGTACCACCTTGACCTTTTTCACCTTTAGCACCATCTGTACCATCTGTACCTTGAGTACCTAGTTCACCTTTTGATCCTTTTTCTCCAGTATCACCTTTAGTACCATTAGTACCTTGAGTACCTACTTCACCTTTATCTCCTTTAGTACCCGTATCTCCTTTAACTCCTGTAGAACCTTTATCTCCTACATCACCTGTAGTTACAAAGGATATTAAAATATCTTCGTTATTAGTAAATGGTGAATTTGCAGAATAAGCTTGGTTACCTACATTTATTACCCACCATTCATCTGTGTTTTGAACTGTTAAATCTGAAATACTAAATAGTAGGAATTGGGAAGAATCTAAACGATTTGCAATTTTTACGTGTCCTTTAACGGCTGACTGATTGGCGTCAATGGACTGCATGAAAGAATTAATGCTATTGCTATTATCGTCAGTTGAATCGATATATAAAGCAGTAGCTGTATTTTGTTGTGTTGCATTTAATTTTATAAATCCTGTAGTTGGATCTGTTGCATCAGTAGAGTCGTCGAAAGTATAATCAAATGAAGCCCCACCAAAGTTACCATCTGTACCTTGAGGTCCTAAATCACCTTTAACTCCTATTTCACCTTTTTGTCCTTTTTCACCATCTGTTCCTTGAGCACCATCTGTTCCTTGTGAACCTATAATACCTTGTATACCTTGAGCACCTATTTCTCCTTGTGTTCCAATTGCACCTTGAGTACCTACTTCACCTTTTGTTCCTGTTTCACCTTGTGTTCCTGTGTCACCTTTTACTCCAACATTACCTTTATCTCCAGTTGCTCCTTTAGTCCCATTAGCACCTTGTGTTCCAATAGCACCTTGTGGTCCTACATCACCTTTACCTCCTAAATCACCACTTACACCTTGAGTACCTATTTCACCT
>Ga0233444_10004662_pt1 | contig 13037 bp, 13 predicted proteins | sample SI_124_October20_6_FD_182792 | JGI IMG/M metagenome (GOLD analysis project Ga0233444, IMG submission 182792) | Seawater microbial communities from Saanich Inlet, British Columbia, Canada - SI_124_October2016_10_MG | ecosystem: Environmental > Aquatic > Marine > Inlet | place: Canada: British...
ATTCTGCGATTTCAATAATGTAGGGCTAATATATAAAGATTTTTTTTTAATTCAATAGTTACTATTTAGAAAAAACACTTTTTTTATCAGTTTTTTCCCATGAAAATGAACCATTAGCTTCGGCAACTCTACCAAAATGTCCATAAGCTGATGTTTTTTCATAAATTGGTTTATTTAAGCTTAGCATTTCCCTTATTCCTCTAGGGCTTAAATCAAAATTTTGTGAAATTTTTTCTGAAACAAATTTATTTTTATCTAAATCGTTATCAAACAAATCAACATAAATTGACAAAGGTTTTGAAACACCAATCGCATATGCTAACTGAATTAGACATTTGTCAGTAATTTTTGATGCAACCACATTTTTAGCAATATATCTTGCAGCATAAGCCGCAGATCTATCTACTTTAGTTGGATCTTTTCCAGAAAAAGCTCCTCCCCCATGAGGTGCTGCGCCTCCATATGTATCAACAATAATTTTTCTTCCAGTTAAACCACAATCTCCATCTGGTCCTCCTATAACAAAATTTCCAGTTGGGTTTACATAAAATTCTTTTTCATCAAAATCTTTTAAAAACTTCTCAGGAATTGATTTTAACATATATGGTGTTAATAAATCTCTTACTTTATTTTGATTTATATCTGCAGAATGCTGCGAGGATATTACAACTGATTTAACTTTAGTTGGTTTTCCATCAATATATTCAAAAGTTACTTGGCTTTTTGAGTCTGGTTCTATATTTTTTAATTTTCCAGACTTTCTATCTTCTGCCATAAGTCTTAGAATTTTATGTGAATAGTGAATTGGTGCTGGCATCAATTCTTCTGTTTCATTACAAGCATATCCAAACATTATTCCTTGGTCTCCAGCTCCTTCATCTTTATTACTTGATGAATCTACACCCATTGCTATATCAGCTGATTGTGCATGAAGATGACTTTCTATTTTTGTAGCTTCTCTCCAAGTAAATCCATCTTGATCATACCCAATATCTTTAATGCACTCTCTTACTTTTTGAATAAGATCTTCTTCTTTGATACTAGGCCCTCTTACTTCTCCAGCTAAAACAACTTTATTTGTAGTGGTTAAAGTTTCACATGCCACTCTTGAAAAGGGATCGCCTGAAAGATAACTATCTACAACCATGTCAGAAATACGATCTGATACTTTGTCTGGATGTCCTTCAGAAACAGACTCGCTTGTGAATAAAAAATTTTTTAAATTACTCATATTTGATTTTCTTAAACAATATTATTAAAAAGATATATAATAAAATAATCATAAAAAAAGTCTTATTTCCATAATTCATATAGAGTGTAGATTTAGAAACCTTACTCTTTTTAAAATCAACATAACCAGTAGAGCCAAATTCAACTTTTTTCTCTATAATACCAATTGGGTTAATTATTGCAGATATTCCATTATTAGTTGATCTAATTATATATTTTCCACTTTCAACTGATCTAAAGATACTATGCACTAAATGTTGTTTTGGGCCTATAGAATTTCCAAACCATCCATCTTCTGAAATATTAACTATATAATCAAAGTTTTTGTCTTTAAATAATCTATTTGGATAAATAATTTCATAACAAATTAAGGTAAGTAGTTTCAAATCTATCTTGTCATTTTTTATTGAAAGTGCTTTTAGGCTCTCACCTTTTGAGAAAGACTGATAATTATTTGTTACTGTTTTAAGTCCTATCAAACTAAGAATTTTTTCAAATGGAACAAACTCTCCAAATGGTACTAAATTAACCTTATTATAGTTCTGAATTAAATTTAACTTATTATCAAATACTGCCATTGAATTAAAAAATAAATTTTCACCATCTTTTATCTCAATACTGTTTAGACCCATAATAATTAGATCGTCCTTCCCAAAATTGTTTGAAAATAATTCTTTATACATACCCATATCTCTTAAATAACTGTCCGGTATAATTCCTTCTGGCCATAAAAAAACTGTTGGTTCTTTTTTTTCTGGATTGCTCAACAAAATTAATTCTTGGATAATCTTAAATTCATCTTGTTTTGAGTAAAATCGATCTAAACTAATATTGGGTGATACAGCTCTTATTGTAAAATTATTTTTAATATCAGTCGAAGCATTGAATTGACTATATTTTGAATTCCCAAAAATTAGAAAACCTGTAGAAATTACTATAAAGAGAAAACAAATAATAATTTCTTTTCTATTATTTCTTAAGATAAATATAGCTGGTACAGTAAACAGAGATATACAGAATAAATTAAAAGAATAAGTACCAATTACAGAAACAATTTGAATAAAATTAATATTTTCTGAAAAACTAAAAGCAATTAAATTCCATGGAAAACCAGTTAGAATGGTTCCTCTGATAAATTCAACTAAGCCATATAAAATTGAAAAAATAAAAAATGTAACAACAACATTTTTAGAATAAAAAAAAGATAAAAAATAAGTTATTAGTCCATAAAATATTGCTAAGAAAGCAGGAATCAAAACTATTGCTATTGGTATCAAAAATTTAAAACTTTCATCAAAAGTTAATGAAATTGCTATCCAATATAAGCTACATAAAAAATAGCCAAAGCCAAAAAACCACCCATATTTAAAAAAAGATTCACTATTAGAGCTAGTTTTTCTTTTTAAATAAAGAAAAATAAAAAATAATGAGAAAGTAAAAAAATTAATTATAAAATAGTTGTAAGGCGGTAAACTATAAGAGCTTATAGCACCTAAAAAGAATACATATATTACGTTTAAAAAATTTTTTTTAAGCAAGTTTCACAACTTTTGTTTGAATAAACTTATAAATTTTATTTTCTTCTTTACTCATCTTTTTAAAATCTTTCAGTTTTATATGATCGTGCCCTAATAAATGAAGAAATCCGTGGATAAATATTTTTATAACTTTTTGTTTAAACTCAAAAACGCTTATGTTTTTTGGCTTATTCATAAATTCATAGCTAATTACGATGTCGCCAAGATAGTTTATCTTTTTTGGATTAAATTTTTTTTCAAAAGGGAATGATAATACATCTGTGGGTTTATTTTTATTTCTAAAATCTTTATTCAATTTTTTGATATTCTTGTTGTCTGAAAGTAAAATTGTTAGATTTATTTTTTTACCTACAAACTTATATTTTTTTGGAAAAAATTTTATAATGGAATTAAAAAAAATATGATTTTTCTTGATTTTTTTGCTCCAAAGAACGCACTCTGAAACCACATCAATTTTAATCATTTTCTTGATCGGTATAAGCTTTTACAATCTTAGATACCAAAGGATGCCGTACAACATCTGAATGATCAAAATCAACAACTGAAATTTCTTTTAAATGTGCGAGTAATTTCTTAGATCTACTTAGGCCAGACATATTCTTGTTTGGTAAATCTATTTGAGAAGGGTCACCATTTATAACAATTTTTGAATTCTCACCAATACGCGTTAAAAACATTTTAATTTGTGTATCAGTTGCATTTTGAGCTTCATCTAAAATTGCAAAAGAATTCTTTAAAGTTCTTCCTCTCATGAAAGCAAGGGGTGCTATTTCAATATCACCAATTTCAATCATTCTCTGTATTTTTTCAAAATCAAATAAATCATAAAGAGAATCATATAGAGGTCTTAGATAAGGGTCTACTTTCTCTTTCATATCTCCTGGTAAAAAACCAAGTCTTTCACCGGCTTCTACTGCAGGTCTTGATAGAATAATTCTTTCAATCTTTTTATCAAGCAACATAGTTAATCCAACTGCCACTGCTAAAAAAGTTTTACCTGTTCCAGCAGGCCCTGCTGATATAACAATATCACTTTGTCTTAAGGCTCTAACATATTCTTTTTGCCTCTCAGATCTAGGTATAACAGACTTTTTTGGTGTTTTGATTATATCAGAAACATTTTGATTTTTTACTTTCTCTTCAATCATAAATTTATCTATAGATGAGATTATATCTTTTTTCTCAATACTACCATTGTTAATAAATTGATTTGCAAGAAATTGAATAGCATTTTTTGTTATTTCATTTTTTTTTGGGCTTGATTTTATCAAAATAGAATTACCTCTTGAATAGAGATTTGTATTGGTAATTTTTTCGAGTTCTTTTAAATTTGCATTAAATTCACCTACTACTCCCATTAATAAATCATTATCATGAAAAATTACACTTAAAGAATTGTTATCAGAGTATACAAATTTTAATGTGGAGTTAATTTTTTTTGAAATAGTATTGTTCAATTTTTAAGCTACCTTTTTTTTAGATTTTTCAATTAATTTTCCAAAAAGGCTATTTTGATTACTACTTGTTATTTCAACTTTAACAATTTTTCCAATATTATCTATACTACCATCAAAAATTACTGATGTCATATATTCTGATCTACCAAATAACTTAACCCCATCTTTCATTTTATTTTCTACTAGAACATTTAAAATTTTATTTTCAAGAGATTTGTTTTTATGTATTTGGTTGTTAAATAATTTTTCTTGGATTATCTCTAGTCTTTTTTTGGATTTTTTTTGATCAACTAGCTTTAAATTTGCTGCTACCGTTCCTGGTCTTGGACTAAAAATAAACGAGTATGAATTGGTAAATTTTATTTTTTCAATCAATTCCATTGTCATTTTAAAATCTTGTTCATCTTCTTCCGGGTATCCAATAATAAAATCGCTGGAAAACTCAATTTTTGGGTTAATTTCTTTGAGTTTTTCATAAATATTTACGTATTCTTCAATAGTATGCTTTCTATTCATTAGATTTAAAATTTTATTTGATCCACTCTGTACTGGTAAATGTACAAGAGGCATCAGTTTAGAGGATGTCTTGTAAACATTAATCAAATCATCCGTCATATCTTTTGGGTGAGATGTGGTGTACCTAATTCTTTCAAGTTTCTCAAAACTATCCAATTTAACTAACAAGTCTGCTAATCTATACTCCTTACCTTCTTCTTCATGACTGTACGCGTTTACATTTTGCCCTAATAAAATAATTTCTTTTGCACCACTTTGAATTAATTCTTTTGCTTCACTTATGATTTGATCAAAGGGTCTAGAGTATTCAGGTCCACGTGTATAAGGTACTACACAAAAATGGCAAAATTTATCACAACCTTCTTGGATTGTTAAAAATGAGGAAACTTTACTATCTTTATTTTTAATTTTACTTAAATAGTTAAATTTTGAAATTGTATCAAATTCTGTTTCTTCCTTTATTCTTTGGTTTTTTGAATGATTTAATATTGCCTCATTTATTTTATGATATGATTGTGGGCCAATTACAATATCAATATAAGGTTCTCTTTTTAACATTTCTTGATTTTCAGCTTGAGCAACACAACCTGCAACAATAACAATTGGTTTTTTTTTTTCTCTAAAAATTTTTTTAACTCTTCCTATTTCGTGGTAAACTTTTTCTTTTGCTTTGTCGCGAATATGACAAGTATTTAAAAGATAGCAATTTGCATCCTCATATTTTTCAGTTTTTTCAAAACCTATTTTTTTGACTGTATCAAATATGCGATTTGAATCGTATTCATTCATTTGACAACCAAAAGTTTTAATAAAAATTTTTTTTAGCATTAGGTTAGGATTTTTTTTTTATCCCATATAATTCTAATTTGTGATCAACTAATTGATACCCATACTTATCAGCAATTTTTTCTTGTAGTTTTTCTATTTCTTCGTCAACAAATTCAATAATTTCACCTGATTTAACATCAATTAAATGGTCGTGATGTCCTTCATTCAGTTCTTCGTATCTAGCCTTGCCACCTTTAAAATCATGTTTTGCTAAAATCCCAGACTCCTCAAAAAGTTTTACAGTTCTGTATACCGTTGCTATGCTTATCTTAGGATCAATCTTTGAAACTCTGTTATATAATTCATCTACATCTGGATGATCATTTGACTCTGACATCACTTTTGCAATAACTTTTCTTTGGTCTGTAAGTTTAACTCCTTTAGCCAAACATTTTTGTTCAATATTTTCTGACATATTCAATTTTAACTTAAATAAATGGGATTAATCAAATTCTTTTTAATTTTAAATTTTTCACATAAATTAGGGACATCTTCTTGCTTAACATCTTCAAATCCTTTAAAATCTTCAAAACTAAAACAATAATAATTGATTTTTTTAGTAAGGTATAAAGCTTTAATTGTCGCTAATGAATTCCTAATTCCTGCAAAACTACCTGGTCCTCTGTTAACATAAATATCATCAATTTTATCCAATGAGAAAAAATTTATCTTTAAAAAATCATTAATTAAGATCATTAATTTTTCAAAATTAATTTTACTATTTTCGTGACTACAAGTATAAATATTTTTATTAACTATGAGTGTTAAAAAAATCTTATCTTTTGTGGCATCTACTATTAAATTTTTCATTATAATAATCTTAATCTCTTTCAATTCTAAAGCAGAAGAAAATAATATCAAATATTATTCTGAAGATAATGGCATACTTTCTTTAATGTATCATCGATTTGATGAAAATAAATATCCTTCAACAAATATACAAATGAATATTTTTAAAGAGCAAATGTCTATAATAAATAACTTAAATTATAAATTTTATGACCCACAAAATTTACAAAAAAATTTTGCTGCTACAAAAAATGAGAAAAAAATACTTATCACTATAGATGATGCATTCTTATCTTTTTATAATATTGCGTGGCCGTATTTAAAAAAAGAAAAAATTCCTTTTATCTTATTTGTTTCAACTCAAGCTGTTGGCAAAACTGGTTATATGAACTGGAAACAAATAAAAGAAATAGAAAAAGAACCACACTCTTATATTGGCAATCATTCACATTCCCATGATTATCTGGTTGATCTTGACACAAAAAATTTTTTGTATGATATCAATACTTCAATTAAAATTTTTAATCAGCGCTTAGGCTATAACCCTATTTTTTTTTCATACCCATTTGGTGAATATAGTAAAACTATTAAAGATTTTATTTCTAAAAATTTTGATTTTGCTTTTGGTCAACATTCGGGTTTGATTGATGTTAATAAAGATCCTTATGAATTGCCTAGATTTCCAATTAATGAAAAATATGGTGATCTAGATAGATTTAAATTTTTAATTAATCTTAGTCCACTTCAGTACAAAACTTTAAAGCCAGAAGACAAATATATTACTAGCAATAATCCACCAAAACTATTTGTAGAATTTTTTGAAAATCAAAAAAATATAAAAAATATTAATTGTTTTTCTGATGAGGGTAATGAATGGGCGAAATCAAATATTAGTTTTGATAAAAACATACTAAAATTAAACTTTAGGGAAAAATTTATATTCAGAAGAGGTAGAGTTAATTGTTCACTTAACGATGACGGAATATGGAGATGGTTTGGAGTTCAATTCTCAGTGAAACAGAATTAAATTAAACTTTCTAGTTCTTTACTTGATGGTAATAATTTTGCATCATCAAAATCGGTTAAGCTATTTTGCCTTATGATTTGTTGTAAAATTTTAACATACTCTTTTCCTGTTTCTGCATATTTATCTAAATATTCAGTAAGAATTATACTATCTAAATTTTTTCCTTCGTCTCTCAATTCAGCTCTTGCACTTCTAAAATCTTTATAAGTTGAATGTGTGTTTAGATTTCTTTGGTAAGCTTTTACAGATGCTTTTAATACTTTAAATCTCATTACTTTATGAGTACTGTCATCTTTTGCATCAGCTGGTTTTATTCCATCTCCACTCCATGTCCATTGACCAAATAATGCATTTCCTTCTTGAGCAAATCTTGATGTTCCCCAGCCAGTTTCTTTTGCAGCTTGTGCAATAGCCATTGATACAGGCACTTCATCCATTCTAACTTTTAATGTGGATAAATCTTTATTTACCACTCCATATTGTTTGAATTTTATATTTAACCATTCCTGTTCTGCTTTTGTATTTTTATTTTTATTTAAAATACTAAAGAGCTTCATTCGGTCTAATTTAATACTATTATTTTCATCTATGACTAAAGGCAAGATTATTTGAATAAAAAGATTTTTTCTTTTTTTGGTATTTTCTATTTTCACAATCTCTTTTGGTAATAGATCTAAACTAATAGGTTTTACTAGTTTATTTTTTCTAACATCTTTTAAATTATAATTTGTTGATTTAAAAAGTTCTTCAATTGTTGCAGCGCTTAATAATATCGCATCCGATGGTTGCTCATCAAATGTTAAAATATCTTCATATAAAAACTTTTTATCTAATTCTTCATCTAACTTTGTTGTTTGATTCTTTAGTAACTTTTTTAGACTAGTTTTTGAATTATTTTCATAGTCTTTAGAAAATATCATTTTTTCTTTTGTAAGATCTATAACTAGCGGAGCTATAAAAAAAATTGATATAATAATTAAACTTGATAAAAAAGTTCTTGATAGAGTGTTTATTTCTATTTCATGTTTGTTAAGTGTTTCTTTTTTTTTTACAACAAAGCCTTTTTTATTTAAATATTTTTTAATTTCAAAAATCGAATATTTTTTTTTCATACTATATTGCAACCACTTCTTTTACTTCTGGTAAATAATGGCACAAAAGATTTTGTACACCTTGCTTTAAGGTCATTGTTGAACTAGGACAACCAGAGCAGCTTCCTTGCAGCTCTACTTTAACAATTCCATCTTTAAACTCTTTAAACCTGATATCACCTCCATCCTTTGCAACAGCTGGTCTAATCTTTGACTCTAAGATACTTATAATTTGTTTTTCAATTTCAGTGTGCTCTTCTTTTTTTTCTTCGATCAAACTATTTGCAATTACAAACTCTTTTCCCGTTGAATAAAAATCATTAATTAATGAAATGGCTATATGCTTTATATCTTCCCAATTTACTTCTTCATTTTTATTTATAGACATAAAATCTTTACCTAAAAATATGCCTGTTACTCCATTAATTGATAAAATATTTCTTACCAAATCATTATCTGTTTCTTCTTTTTTTGTTATTTCAAATGATCCATTATTTGAAACTGTCTTGCCTGGCAAAAACTTAAGTGAATTAGGGTTTGGTGTTATTTCGGTTTGGATGAACATAATTTATATATAGTGATTACTGGGCAAATTTAAACTAATTAATATTATTTGCTTAAAATCCTACCAAATCTTTAATTTCCTTTATTTTTTTTGAAGCAATTTTATCTGCTTTATCAGAGCCTTCTAAAAGAATTTTATCTAAGTAATTTTCATCATTTAATAATTTTTTTATTTCTCTTGAAATAGGGTCAATAGTATCAATTAAAGTTTCAGACAATTTATTTTTAAATTCTGAAAAGTTTTTGCCCTCAAATTCGATAATAGTTTTTTCTAAATTTTGATTTTTTAAACTTGAATAAATTCCTAGTAAGTTTTCTGCTTCTGGTCTTTCATTTAAATCTTTAATATCTGAGGGCAATGGCAAAGGGTCAGTTTTTGCTTTCTTAATTTTATTTAATATTTCATCTCTATCATCTGTAAGATTAATTCTACTCAAGTCTGAAGGGTCTGATTTACTCATTTTTTTCAATCCATCTTTAAGACTCATTATTCTTGAAAACTCCCTCTGAATTAATGGCTCTGGTACTTTTAAAAAATCAATTGCATTGAAATCATTATTAAATTTTTGTGCTATGTCTCTACAAAGTTCCAAATGTTGTTTTTGATCATCTCCAACAGGGACATGAGTTGCATCATACAATAAAATATCAGCAGCCATTAATACTGGATACGAGTAAAGGCCAATACTAGCTTTTTCCTTATCTTTCCCAGCTTTTTCTTTGAACTGTGTCATTCTATTAAGCCAGCCAATTCTTGAAACACAACTCAATACCCATGCGGCTTCTGAATGTGCTGAAACCATTGATTGGTTAAATATTATACTTTTGATCGGATCTATTCCACTCGCAATAAATGTTGCGGCAGTTTCTCTAATATTTTTTTTTAATTCTTTTGGATCCTGCTTTACTGTAATAGCATGAAGGTCAACTACACAAAAAATACACTCATTTTCTTTCTCATTTTGAAGTTTTACAAAATTTTTGATCGCACCAAGATAATTTCCCAAATGCAAGTTACCAGTAGGTTGTACTCCAGAAAAAATTTTTTTAATCATACTAATAGTTTAAATTAATATCAGTTCTTTTAAAAGCCTTGATTAAAACTGCAACGAGAAAATAAAATATAAGACTAGCAATAACAATCGCTATTAAATAGATAGCTTTAAAATTTTGTTGATAAGCTAATTCATTATTTAAAAAATAAATAATATAATTAAAAAATATTCCCATAATTACTGAGGCCACTAAAGTTTTAAAAAATCTATTTATAAAAATAAGATTAAAGTTGAAAAAACTTTCTTTTTTTAAAAAAAACAAATAGCAGCAATGCGTTAAACCAAGATGAAATGGTAGTTGCAATTGGTATTATTATAAAGCCAATTTGTTTAAAAAAGAAAACACTTATAAATACATTTAATAAAACTGATAATAACGAGATGTAAAATGGCATTTTTGTATTATGTCTTGCAAAAAAAAATGCTGAAAAAACTTTTATTAACGAAAAAGCAGGTAGACCAATTGCAAAATAAAATAAAGCTTTTGCTGAATTCTTAACACTTAATTCATCAAAAGAACCATAACCAAATAATGATGATATAATTTCTTCTGAGGCAATCAAAAGTGCAATTGTTGCTGGTATACTTAAGAATAAGCTAAGTTCTAGAGCTTTATTTTGAATTAAATTTATTTTACTTTTATTTTGATTTTTAACATATTTAGATAGTTGTGGTAAAATAACTGTACCAATTGCAATTCCAGCAATGGCTAAATTTATTTGATAAACTCTATCTGCATAGTAAAGATATGAAACTGCACCAGCTTGAAATGATGCAATAATAGTTCCTACTAGAATATTTATTTGAGTAACACCTGATGAAAAAATACTAGGTAATAGTTTTTTAAAAAAATTTTTTACTTTTTTGTCAATTTTAATTTTAAATTTGATCTTTGGTGAAAAATATTTCTTTACAAAAAAGTATAGAAAAATAAATTGTATAATACCTGAGAAGGTTACAGCATAAGATAGATAATAAACGAGATTGTCATCTAATATTTTTGCAAATAACAAAACTCCAATCAGAAGTATGTTTAAAATAATTGGTACAGCAGATGCTATTGCAAATTTATTATATGAGTTTAGAATTGCAGAAAAAAATGAAGCTAGACTGATAAACATTAAAAAGGGGAAAGTGATTCTTGTTAAAGTTATAGCTAATTCCATTTTATCATAATCCCCTTCAAAACCTGGGGCAATTAGATATACAAATAACGGCATCAATATCTCTATGATTAAAACTAAAACAAGTAAAACTAGGATTAATAGGTTAAAAATATTATTAGCAAAATTTTGTGCTTCATTTTTTCTATTTAATAATGATGAATAGCTTGGAACAAAAGCTGCATTAAACGTTCCTTCAGAAAATAATCTTCTAAATGTATTGGGAATTCTGAATGCTACAAAGAAAGCATCTGCTAAGGGCCCAGTGCCAAGAAAGATTGCTATCAATATATCCCTTACATAGCCCAACAATCTGCTTATTATAGTAAAAAAACTGAATGTGCCTGTTGACTTAATTAAGTTCATAAATCATATTAGTCTTAATTTTATCCTAATTGTATATTTATTATCTAAATATATAGGTCAAATATTATAAATAATAAAATGGTTATAATTTGAATTAATTTTAAAACAGTTAAACAAAAATGAAAAAAACTAAAATAGACCATTACACTGATAAAGAGGCTTTAGATTTCCATACAAAAAATAAACCTGGAAAAATTGAAATCAATTCCTCTAAGCCAATGACCACAAAAAGAGATTTGGCATTAGCTTATTCTCCTGGTGTTGCAGTCCCTGTTAAAGCGATATCAGAAAACCCTGAATCAGCTTATGATTATACTTCCAAAGGAAATCTTGTTGCTGTTATTAGTAATGGATCTGCAATTTTAGGTATGGGTGATTTAGGTGCTTTAGCTTCAAAACCAGTAATGGAAGGAAAAGCAGTTCTGTTTAAAAGATTTGCGGATATTGACTCAATAGATTTAGAAATTGATTCTAAAGATTCTAGTGAGATTATTAATAGTATAAAAAATTTTGCATGCAGCTTTGGAGGTATTAATTTAGAAGACATAGCTGCCCCAGATTGTTTTGTTATTGAAGATAAATTAAAAGAGATTTTAGATATTCCTGTTTTTCATGACGATCAACATGGTACAGCAATAATAACCACTGCAGCATTAATTAATGCTCTTGATATTAATGGAAAATCGATAAAGGATATCAAAGTTGTTGTAAATGGTGCTGGTGCATCAGCAATGGCCTGTACTAATTTATTTAAAAATAGTGGTGTTCCTCAAAAAAATATAATTATGGTTGATAGATCAGGAGTTATTTATCGAGGTAGAGAAGGTTTAAACCAGTGGAAATCTTCACATGCTAATGAAACAAAATTTAGAACATTAGATGAAGCAATTAATGGTGCAGATGTTTTTTTAGGACTATCTGCAAAAGGCGCTCTTTCAAAAGATATGGTAAAAAAAATGGCAAAAAATCCAATAATTTTTGCTTGTGCTAATCCAGATCCAGAAATAACTCCTGAAGAAATAATGGAAGTTAGAGGTGATGCAATTATAGCAACGGGAAGATCAGACTATCCCAATCAAGTAAATAATTTAATTGGTTTTCCTTATGTGTTTAGAGGTGCTCTTGATGTTAGAGCAAAAACGATTAATGAAGAAATGAAAGTGGCTGCTGCAGATGCAATAGCAAAACTTACAAGAGAAGATGTTCCTGATGAAGTAGTGGCAGCAATGGGTGGTGATAGACCTCATTATGGAAAAGACTATATTATACCATCAACATTTGATCCAAGATTAATAAGTGTAATACCAGCAGCTGTTGCAAAGGCTGCAATGGATAGTGGTGTTGCAAGAAAAAATATTGATGATTTTGAAATTTATAAAGAACAACTTAAGCAAAGACTTAATCCATCTCTTA
>Ga0233444_10004663_pt1 | contig 13034 bp, 14 predicted proteins | sample SI_124_October20_6_FD_182792 | JGI IMG/M metagenome (GOLD analysis project Ga0233444, IMG submission 182792) | Seawater microbial communities from Saanich Inlet, British Columbia, Canada - SI_124_October2016_10_MG | ecosystem: Environmental > Aquatic > Marine > Inlet | place: Canada: British...
TTTCGGTAGTTGTTGAAGTACTAGTAGTTGTTAACGTTGAAGTTGGTGTTGGAACGTCTGGAGTTTCAGTTGTTGTTGAAGTACTAGTAGATGTTAACGTTGAAGTTGGTGTTGGAACGTCTGGAGTTTCGGTAGTTGTTGAAGTACTAGTAGATGTTAACGTTGAAGTTGGTGTTGGAACGTCTGGCGTTTCGGTAGTTGTTGAAGTACTAGTAGATGTTAACGTTGAAGTTGGTGTTGGAACGTCTGGAGTTTCGGTAGTTGTTGAAGTACTAGTAGTTGTTAACGTTGAAGTTGGTGTTGTTTCCGCACAACAATTTTTAGATAAACGATAAACATTGTTAGTGGTGATATTAGCAAATTCAAGTTCAGGAATATCTAAAGAGCCTGATCCTGCTTTTAGTGCGATCTTGTAGGGCTTTCCACATTCTAAGGATTGTATTCCAAAAGGAATTTGGTTAGACGCTGCTGATCCAGAATAACTTCTTTCAGATAAATTATCGCTAAATGGAATAGTTATATAAAGAATGTTGTTATAAATGTGACTATTGGTACTCCCCAGGGTGACTAGAGGAAAACTTGAACATTCATTGAGATTCGTTTCTGGACAAGTGCCATACCAACCATAGTAGAAAGTTGAGCTACCCGAGTTTTGGTTTAAGGTAGCCATGACTTAAGTAGAAACATAAAGTTTCCCGTCATCAACAAAAGTTGTTTTGTTTGTAAATGTTATCCATGCAGACTCATTAGTTGCCCCACTGTCACCCGCAGCAATAAGATGAGCTTTAAGAGCATCTCCTATTGGGTCTACAGGCATGTTGCTCATCATAGGGTTAACTGCGCTGTGACTACATGGATTTAAAATATTATTGGAAGTACCAGTTGAATCAAGCTGAGCGTAGGAAAAACTGCCTGAGCAGCTCGAACTCTTTGCGAGTGACGCAGCAAACATTGCGGCGAAATTCCATTGTCCAGCGGCTGCTGAAATATCAACACCACTTAATGGGGTTGGAGTTGGGGTTGAACTTGGTGTTGGAGTTGGTTCAATTGTTGCGGCGTCAACCATAATAATAGTAGAATTACTTGGCCCTGTTAATTTTCCAATCCAACATGTGTTATTGTAAAAATATTTTACATCTTCAAAGCCAACTTGCACAGCATTACTTAATGTTAACATTGCTGTAAAAATACTACCCGCAGTATCATTTTGAAGAAAATATATTTTTGATGAATCTTGTGTTGTTAGCTCGTGATGACAGAAAGTTCCTCCAGCATTAAAACCACTAATATTAAAACCTGAAGATGATGTTAGAGCTAAGCCCGTTGTTGTTGTTTGAACATCACCAAAACCATTACAGCAGTTAGGGGAATCTATAAGTGTTGGTGTCAGTGTTGATGTTGAGGTATGAGTTAACGTTGAGGTTGGTGTTGGAGCGTCTGGAGTTTCAGTTGTTGTTGAAGTACTAGTATGAGTGAGAGTAGTTGTTGAGGTATGGGTGAGTGTTGAAGTACTAGTAGATGTTAACGTTGAAGTTGGTGTTGGAACGTCTGGAGTTTCAGTTGTTGTTGAAGTACTAGTAGATGTTAACGTTGAAGTTGGTGTTGGAACGTCTGGAGTTTCAGTTGTTGTTGAAGTACTAGTAGATGTTAACGTTGAAGTTGGTGTTGGAACGTCTGGCGTTTCAGTTGTTGTCGAAGTGCTAGTAGCTGTTAGCGTTGAAGTTGAAGTTGGCGTTGGAACATCTGGCGTTTCAGTTGTTGTTGAAGTACTAGTAGATGTTAACGTTGAAGTTGGTGTTGGAACGTCTGGAGTTTCGGTAGTTGTTGAAGTACTAGTAGATGTTAAAGTTGAAGTTGGCGTTGGAACATCTGGCGTTTCAGTTGTTGTTGAAGTACTAGTAGATGTTAACGTTGAAGTTGGCGTCGGAACGTCTGGTGTTTCGGTAGTTGTTGAAGTACTAGTAGATGTTAACGTTGAAGTTGGTGTCGGAACGTCTGGTGTTTCGGTAGTTGTTGAAGTACTAGTAGTTGTTAACGTTGAAGTTGGTGTCGGAACGTCTGGTGTTTCGGTAGTTGTTGAAGTACTAGTAGATGTTAACGTTGAAGTTGGCGTTGGAACGTCTGGTGTTTCGGTAGTTGTTGAAGTACTAGTAGATGTTAACGTTGAAGTTGGTGTCGGAACGTCTGGTGTTTCGGTAGTTGTTGAAGTACTAGTAGTTGTTAACGTTGAAGTTGGTGTCGGAACGTCTGGTGTTTCGGTAGTTGTTGAAGTACTAGTAGATGTTAACGTTGAAGTTGGTGTCGGAACGTCTGGCGTTTCGGTAGTTGTTGAAGTACTAGTAGATGTTAACGTTGAAGTTGGTGTCGGAACGTCTGGTGTTTCGGTAGTTGTTGAAGTACTAGTAGTTGTTAACGTTGAAGTTGGTGTCGGAACGTCTGGTGTTTCGGTAGTTGTTGAAGTACTAGTAGTTGTTAACGTTGAAGTTGGTGTCGGAACGTCTGGCGTTTCAGTTGTTGTTGAAGTACTAGTAGATGTTAACGTTGAAGTTGGTGTTGGAGCGTCTGGAGTTTCAGTTGTTGTTGAAGTACTAGTAAGGGTTGGAGTATTAGTGCCTGTTGGAGGTGTAGTTGTTGGTGTAGTTGACGGAGTACTTGTTGAGGTTGGAGTGAATGGAGATTTTGGAATTAAATATTTTGGTCTATAAATAGGGTTGTGACTATGATGGCAACTAGCAGCACCATTGTAGCTAACAAATTCAATCTTTGTGTATTCAAAGTTGAAAATTTCCTCGAAATGAAAACTTTCATTAGAATTTGAACTTACAGAAGCTTCAAAAATTACGCTCCAATCATTAGTTGAAGGATTTTGGGAATTACTAACTAGAACTCGACTTACTAAAGGCTTTGAAGTGGATTTATTTGATATATTGAAGGAATAACTGTGAGTTAGTTTATTCCCTATGTAAAAAATTTCACTAGTTGAAGCCTGCGCAGAACCAGAAGAAGTAGAAAAACTATGTTCCCCTTCATTGTTTAAAGTTTGAAGTAAGCTAAATTTAGACATGGTAAGCTATTAAAAGCTTTTACACAAAACATGTCTATAAAGGAAAAATTATTGACGAGAATCAGCTGTTTCTTTATTTTTTAGATACCAGTCTATAGTGTGACTTAAACCATTTTCAAAAGAAGTTGGAGTAAAATTAGGTATTTTTTCATTCATTCTACTGACATCAAGAACTTTAACAGCGACTCCATTTGGTTTAGAAACGTCCCATTTAAGGTCACCTTTGAATTTCATGAAGGACGCGGTTAATTCAGCTAGTTCTTTTATGGAAGTTCCTACTCCAGTACCTATATTAACAGGCTTTAAGTCGTGAGGTTGTTCCACAAATAAAGATATTGCTTTAGCGGCATCTTTTACGTAAATAAATTCGCGAATGGGGCTACCGTCACCCCAGTTTGTTATGCTTGAATTGTTAATTTCATCAGAAAACCTTTTAATTAAAGCTGGAACAACATGAGATCTATACTCGGTGAAAACATCACCTTCTCCATATAGATTTGTTAAACATAAGTGATTAGCTTTTAATCCATATTGTTTAAAATAAGATTGTTGAGCTATCAATTGTATTTTTTTAGAAGAACCATAACCTATTACAGAATCGTGCATCGGCCCACTCCAGAAATCAGATTCTTTCATGTTTCCAACTATGTCTCCTGGATAAGCGCAAGCCGAACCAATGGAAATAACTTTTGAAACTCCATTTTTCGCAGCAGCTTCAAAAAGGTTTACAGTCATTAAGGTGTTATTATGAAATAAATTAGCTGGCTCTTCGACATTAATATTAATTCCTCCATAATACGCTGCGGCATGGATGATAACTTCTGGATTATGTAAATCTAAAAAAGACTTAACGCTTTCATAATTATACAGGTCCATCTCTGAACTTCTAGGACATAACACTTCATAGTTTTCTTGACAAATTGGAACTAGGTGTTTACCTAGAAATCCATTGCCACCAGTAATTAAAACTTTTTTATACATTTTTATATTGACTTCTATTGTCTAACGCTGGACAAGCTTGAATTAACTCACTTATGCCTTCCTCAACAGTTTTTTGTATACGAAACCCAGCATCGTTAATTTTTTTATAAGACACTTCGTAATTTCTTTTATCTTCATCTTCTCCAAATTCAGCAAAGTGTAAATAATAATCAATTTTATCTTTAATCATTAAAGCTATTTCTTCTTTATTAAAATTATTGAAGTCACCACCAACATTGTATGTATTGTTTTTCATGTTATCATAGTTTTCAATAGCATAAATGATGGCTCTAGCCATGTCGTCAACATGAATAAAGGTTCTTTTGAAGGTTTTTTCAAACATAACAAGAGTCTTATCGTTGACAGCTTGATAAACAAAATCGTTAATTAATAAATCTAATCTCATCCTAGGAGATAAACCAAAAGCCGTAGCAAAGCGATAGGCAACAGCTTCGTTTTCGTTTAGGAAAATGTTTTCAGCTTCAGTTTTTGTTGTGCCATACAAGCTAATTGGGTTTAAAGGAGTCTCTTCTGTGCAGATTTCATTTTCTATAATGCCATAATTAGAACCCGTAGAAGCGTAAACCGTGCCTTGATCTTTTGATAAAAGTGATGATATTAATTTAGAAGATCCAACATTAACAGTTTCAGCTAAGTCTGGGTTCTTTCTGCAAGCAGGAAATCCTACGATTGCGGCTAAATGAATAACGAATTCAAAATTAGGAATTAAATCCGACATTAATTTTTCGTCTCTTGCGTCTCCTTTTATAAACTTAAACTTGGGCGTTTTAAAAAAAGGTATAATTGTATGACCGTTATCATACATTAGATTATCAACAACGCAAACTTTATAATTTTTTTCTAATAATTTTGGAACTAAAACTGAGCCAACATATCCAGCTCCACCCGTAACTAAAACTTTCATATAAAATATATGATAAAATATATTTTCAATAAATCAAAAAAATAAATTGCATTTAGAATTATTTGTATTTTGATAACGCGTCTTCTAGGGCTTGTTCGGCGGTTCGTATTTTGATGTATTGTTCAATTTTATTTGTATCAAGTACGCAATTTGATCGAGGTGCGGTTACTTGTTGCATGAAATCATCAAGATTCGTGAAGAATTGAAAGTTTTTGTTGCTAAGTTTGTGTTTTTTGATTAGCTCCACCACTTGTTGAGTTGTGACACCTCCTTTGTTTGTAATGTTATAAATGCCATGAGGTACTTTTTGTACAATCAACTCGATAGCATATTTCGCGAAGTCGCCGCGATGACTCAACGAATTTTCTGCATCCAATAAAGTATCATAGCTCATCAATTTGGTCAAATAATTTCGAGGAGATGCATATTCATCAAATGGAATGCGTAATCGAAAAACGTAACTGCTTGAATTATTTCTTTGAACAACCTTTTCAGCAAGTGCTTTTGTACCACTATAAAAACTACCATTCTGAAAATCAAAATTAGGAGCATCTTGTTCGGTAAAATGTTTTTCGTATCCACCATAAATACACCCCGAACTAATATGAGTGTATTGATAGCCGTGATCTGCACAAAGTTGTGACAACATTGCGGGAAATAATACATTTCCTTCGATGCAATCTGCTTTTGCCAATTCACAAGCATCAACATTTGGTTTACCAATGTATCCTGCGCAATTTATAATACGCAAGTCATCGCCTAAGATATAAAGGTTGTATTTGAGCTCTGAGAGATTTGTATAGTCAACATCGCTCCTGCTCCAAGCGACATGAGGTAAATCGCGTGACTTTAATTCTTTTACGATAGCTTCTGCTATATATCCGTTTTTTCCTAATATAATGTACATAATTGAAAGTGAGATTCACATAATTTAATGAATTTGTGAGTATTCTCGATATTTAAGTTATTTTGATTTTCTATATAGTCAAGCATTAATGGGCGAGTTTTTCTAGCTCTCTCTAGGTCATCTATTCCGTAGGCAATTCCATATGTATCCTCTATTGAATTTTTCCAATCTTCTTTGGGTAGAGTTTTAGGTGGCACAACTATACTGTCACAACCGCACATTGATGCATAAGTAGAATAGTATGTATGTGGATCATAGCAGTAAAATGTATGACAATCATTGAATATATCAGATGTTTCTTGGTGAGATTTTCCGTCTATGCAAATTGAATCTTGTGGATGTCGATTAAAAGATTGACCCCATTGAGAACCTTTTCTCCGCATATAACAAGTCTTGCTACGAGAGGAGAGGTTTAAGTTTTTATAAATATCTGACATAAAATGTTTCACAATGATCGAATTTTCTTCATTGATTGTATAGCCCCCACCAGAACATTCACTACCCCAACCGATAATCAAGTCATTTTTACTATGGGTTTTAATATTTCCTCCATTAATTCCAATTGGATAAAGCATCCACCTGACAACATTTTGAGCACCTAGCGGATTCCCATCTGTAACCTCAGGGTAAACGACAATAACATTGTCGTTTAGAAGGTTTAATTCTTTAGGTTTTATTGGGCAATTTAAATTAAGAGCATTGGGGAAACTTCCTCCGTTCATATAAGCCTCCTCTCCTATGTCATTTAAAAAATGACATAATGAATATAAAACAATCTGCCCGCCTGAATTGGTATTAAGTTGATTCCAACCTATAATGTATTTATATTGTTTCACTCAATAATCTTACACTCTTTAAATATATCAAACTCTGTTAGGTCTCGATACCCATTTTTTTCTTCTAGGTCAATGTTGTGTTCTGGGTAGTTTTGAAATAAAGCCAGTCCAGTCGCGGCTTCTTGTGGTGTCATATACATATTCCAACCAAGAGTTTTAACATTATCTTCTTTATAGTAAACTTCGCTTCTTCCTTCGTATCTTGCTTTCTTAAACCATTCAACTGCATCTGCGTCGTCTGTTAAAATCATTCCTCCTTTGCCAATCGGTAGCTGCTTTTTAATATGAAAAGATAGACACATAAAACTATCTTTAATGTACATATTTGATGTTAGTCTTTTTGCAGAATCGTATATCGGATGCGGTTTAAGTTGATAAACTCCGCTCCAATGATTTGTGCTTGGATTTTTATCAAAAACAACTTTAGCACCAGAATGTATTATACTCATAGGAACTGACAAATATGTTTTGCAAGGAATCGTAACTTCTTTTGCGTTTAAATACTTGCAACACAAAAACAATGCGTTGGTGCAACTATCAACCGACACTGCGTATTTGGAACCTACATATTCTGCAATTTCCTCTTCAAACATTCTTACTATTTTAAATGGATTGTGTTTCATTTTAATTTCTCCTGTACAAATAATATTCTTTTTTGTATCCACATGATTCAAATAACTTTTGACTAGATTGATTTGCTATCTTAATTTTTGCAAGTGCTGTCGGCCAAATCTCAAAGCAACTATTTACAAGAAACTTACCGATGCCTTTTTTCTGATGGTCTGGATGAACACATACTCTGATGTCATCCTCCATCACACCGAAGTATCCGACTGGTTCATTATCCAATAATGCAATTCTAAAGCAACTTGAGTATTTGGTCATATAAGCAGTTTGTTGCTCGGTTGTAATTTCCATTTTCTCTATGAAGCCATCCAGCACTCTTTCATCTAAACGTAACAAGCGGACGAATTCCCAATATTGTTCTTCGCAGTCAACTAGACTTAATTTATTAATGTACATAAATTATTCTCCAAATTCATAACCGAAATACTCAATGTCCTTTGCGTATTTTTCCGCAACGATTTGTCTTGTTTCGTCATCGTAGTATTCGGTGTAGTGTTTGTGTTTTGATTTGTTTGTGTGTGGAAGTTTTTGCCGTGGTATTCCAATTTTGTCACAGACTATATTGAAGTCTTCTTGAAGTTTTTCGAATCTACCTATGAAATCAACTAAGCAATTATCTGATGTGTCATATATGAATTTATATTGTTCTAAATTATGTTTTTGCCTCATAATTCTAGTGTTATTTTCTGATTGATTAATTAAATCGCCCAATTTAAGTTTTACCCAGTCGTTGAAATTTAAAGATTCATTCAAATATTCTTTTTCCCAAAAATATTCTGATAAACATTTTGAAAAAGGATTTCGTACAAATGTAAATTTAAAATAATCATTAAAAACTTGATCGCCTATTTTTTCTTGTAATTCACAAGCTTTTAAATGTTGCAACACAACACCCTTCTCGGTACCCCATAATTTTTTTTTATCTTGATATCCACCTAAACATATTTCGATTGATTCCCCTGCATTTTTAGGAATATGAACAAAAATCATTTTTTTTGTATGATCAATCATTTATAACATCTGGGTTTTGTTTTATCGTCTGTTTAGTTATTAAGTCTTTAAGTCGAGTGGTTGACCATTCATGTGAACGAGTAGTATATATTACACGAGGAGGAAGATCATCTCCTGTAAAACTTTTACCAATATAATCTTCTCCAAGTATGCGAATGTCAGGTTTCCAGAATTTAATCAGATCAACGAGCTCTTCTTCAGTTTGATACATATATACTTCATCTATATATTTTATAGCCATTAATGCTTTATAGCGTTCGTAGTAAGGTACGACTGGCTTGTATTTTGTGAACCTTGTCGCGCTTGGATCTTTTTGTAGAAAAACTAAAAAACGATCACAATGTCGCTTTGCTTCTTCAAAAGTATAAATATAACCTGGGTGCAGGAGGTCAAAGTTACCTGCCGTAAATCCTAATATTTCTTTATTCATTTCTTATTTTTACACTAAATAACATTAAGATTAGTTCATTTTCCATTTCGTGTAATTTTCAATAGTTTGATTTTGTATAGTAGTTTTAAAAAACATGACTTCAAGAGGGTTGATCGTATCTCCAAAATATGCTCCTTTATGTTGACTAACGCAGGAATGTTTTTGACCACTATTTCTAGAAAGCAGAAAAGGTTTAATTTGAAAACCGTTATTTAACAACAAAGTACTCATGCCTATTTCATGATCTTTTATTACTCCTGTCTTTGATTTCCCAATCGCATTAAATTTCTCATTTTTTATACAAAATTTCAATGTTTCTCTGTCCATTCCAAAACAATAACTTTGAATATGATTGTTCTTTCCCTCAGGAATGCCAAAATCATTTTGTAACAAATGGTGAAATTTTTTATTAAACCATGTAGGCCCGACGAGTTTAACTTTTTCATCAATATCTTTCAAGAACATTTCTACCCAAGTTAAAGACTTTGGAATGTAATTTGGCAAAAAAGGGCCTCTACAAGTATCGTTTATACAAATAAAATAATCAAAATTATCAATGCCAGAAAAATCGAAAGATTGCTTCCATCCACCATTGTCGTAACCTTTATTGTGACCCTTAATTACGGAAACATTAGGTTTATTAGGTATATGATCTCCACCAGTCTCACTATTTATGACGAAATTGAATTGATAATCAGGCGAATCAATTAAACCAAATTTAATAAAAAAATCTAAATTTAGACGAGAAGCTGAATTTGCTCCTCTGTCAAAATGAACAAAAGAAATTAAGGTTTTCATAATAATTCTTTTAATCCTTCCTCAAAATTTACACTAGGAGACCAATTTAATTCGTTTTGAATTTTAGTGTTATCAATTGAGTAACGCCAATCGTGACCCAATCGGTCTTTTATAAATTCTATTTGACTTTCGTCTTTGTCTAGCAGTTTAAGAATAGTTTTAACAATATCAATATTTCTAACCTCATTTTTGCCACCAATATTATAAACTTCACCAATTTTTCCACCATGCAATACCGCATCGATGCCAGAGCAATGATCTGAGACATGAATCCAGTCACGAATATTTCTGCCATCACCATAAACAGGAAGTTTTTTGCCTGCCTTAGCATTTTTAATCATTAGTGGAATTAATTTTTCTTCATGTTGATTTGGTCCATAATTGTTTGAACAGCGAGTAATTAAAATAGGATAATTGAAAGTCTCATAAAAACTGCGACATAATAAATCTGCACTCGCCTTGCTTGCTGAATAGGGGCTATTTGCTTGCAATGGAGTGTTTTCGGTAAAAGCATCATCTTCTTCCCTTAAACTGCCATATACCTCGTCTGTGGACACTTGAAGGTATCTCTCAATGCTTGGGCAGTCGTGAAGCAAACTTAATAAAGAATGTGTTCCATTTATATTGGTTTTAATGAAGGGCGTTGAATCATTTATACTATTGTCAACATGACTTTCAGCCGAAAAGTTAACAATATAATTTATGTCATTCTTTTGTATTAAATTACGAATACGATCTGTGTCATTAATATCACAAATGGATAAACTGTATCTACCTGATTGATTTATTTCTTCACTAATATTGGAGTAGTTGGCCGCGTATGTTTTAAAATCAACATTGTGAATATGATAGTCATACTTGTTGAAGATATGTTTGATAAAGTTGCTACCTATGAAGCCTAGACCACCTGTGATTAATATATTTTTCATATTATTTTCTATATTTCTGCGGATTTAATTTATTTGTTACAATTTGAGGCCAAATATGCTCACTTATTGCAATTTCTTTGTGTTTGTCTAATTCATCATTTATTCCACTAATAAATAAAGCTTCAGGCCAAAGATAATGGTCTTTTTTTGCAAAAGGAATTGAGTTTAGATATTGATTCCTTGCCCACCAAAAATTTCCAGAATAATGCCATGTATTACGTTTGAATCCAAATGTTTTAGAGTTAGTACGAGCTTTATTGCAACCACATGTATCATATTCTTTCAATAAATTTAAACATAACTGATAATTCTCGATGAGATGATATTCCATAAAATCAACCCAAGCATCTATACACTCTTTTTTTTGAGGTAAGGGAGATCCTTTAAGCCATTTATTACTAGCACCTTTAGAGTGAAGATACAAAGTGTTGCCAGATGAATTTTTAGAAGCTAAATCTTTAGCCAGATTAACGCTTGTAACTTCACTTTTATCGTATTCGTTTTCATGAACTCTAACTTTTGTTAAGCTAGATATTTTGTCACTCCATTCTTTTTTATAAAGCCCAACGCAATTAACATGCACTGAATCTATGACACTTAATAGATTACTGTTTTCAATTTTGTTGTATGTTTTATAAAAACGGTCCAGACCGTCATTTTTGCAAAATAGATGGTAAACAACTGTATTCATTTTAGGTATTAATTGATCCATATATTGCCTTCATTGTTTCTGGCGTTACATAATGTGTCGTAATTTTATGTTCTTTAATTATTGCGTCAATGCATACAGATTGATTTTGTTTTGCTGTATTAGGATCGGGGGTTGATAGTAAGTCGGTATGAGTTAGATTTATACCTTGTTCTTTTAATGCTAAACCAACTGAATAATCTTCTGCGCGCTTATTTTTAGATGTATCATTATATAGATGTTTTAAAGAATTAATGCACTTTTTAATAGCGCCTCTAGTCAATACATATCCTCCCCCGCCCTGACCATAGGGAAATGGATTAACTATCTTTCCTCCTAAATACAAATCTGTTTTGGGGTCGTATTTTTCTAGAAGTTTCACTAAGTTGCCAAAATCAACAAAAGTATCATCGTCACATTTAAATAAAAAATCCCAATCGTGATCCAATGATTTAACCAACATTTTATATGTTTTTTCAGGTAAACTACCTCTTTCTTCTCCTTCATCAGGTTCACAATTCCATGTTTTATCCATTTTATACGATTGTTTTTTATCTCCAAAGAAAATGTAATCATGTGGAGTTTTGATATCTTTAATCCATGTAGCAAGGCAAGCATTTGCACGATGTTGTGTTGACGTGCAGGTTAAGATTGTGGTTAATATTTTCACTTATATATTCCCGAGAAATTTTTTAACAAAATCAATTCTCAATTGACTAGGATCAAGGTTTTTATACTGATCGTATTTTGTTTGCAAGGTACCAATATTATGATGAGACACGTGAATTACGCCATATTCTTTACCTTCTATGAGTTTATAATTTGGACCTGGAACTACTTTATTTAATACAGGATCTACAAACCCACCGATTTCAAGCCTTTCTCTCGTCACTAACATGCCTAATTTATTTTTACATTCTTCCGCACTGGGACCTTTCCTGCGCTCAATGTTGTATGCGAAGAATTCTTGATCGTGGTAATGATTTGCTTGTTCTTTTAAGATTTCAATGCGCTCATTGCTAATTTCAACAAATCCCTTGCATAAATTTTCAAATTGTGCTGGCGTTCCACTTGCTAAAAAAGGACAAGCACCATCCATTAAGTGGAGTTTATCGTTTGGTTCCGTGATTGGAAAGTTAAGGTTAATTGCATCGTAATCACTAACATAAAATTTTTCGTCTGCTTGAGTGGCATATGCTAACCAACGAAACCAACAACTCATTCCGTAATTAGAAATTTCTTTGTTTGTGATTTCTTTGTAAATTTTACGCATTTCTGTGTTGAGAGTTTCAAAATACGGATGCTTTTTTGCATCTTGTAAATTTAGCACGATTGGTTCGTAACCTTGGCGTGACCAACTAATTTTCCATAAGTCAATAAGTTCGTTTTGGGAAGGGTGGTTGATATTCTGGTAGTATGTGTAAATTTTCACGGTAAAATTTCTTTAATTAATCGTATTCTATTATTATGGGTTTTACACTTAAAGTTACTAAAGTGAATAATTGGAGCTAAATGATCCTTAATGTATGGTGATAATAATTTATATCTATCACGCGTCATAACGATATTGTGATGATTCTTTAATTCTTCCGAGTTGTAACAGAAAAATTCTTGGTCGTGATAATGGTCTGCTTTTTGTTTTAAAATATCAATTCTTTGATTGCTAACTTCCACAAACGCTTTGCATAAATTTTCAAATTGTTTTGGTGCTCCACTTGCAAAACATGGTACATGACCATCCATTAAGTGGAGTTTATCGTTTGGTTCCGTGATTGGAAAGTTAAGGTTAATTGCATCGTAATCACTAACATAAAATTTTTCGTCTGCTTGAGTGGCAT
>Ga0233444_10004675_pt1 | contig 13005 bp, 11 predicted proteins | sample SI_124_October20_6_FD_182792 | JGI IMG/M metagenome (GOLD analysis project Ga0233444, IMG submission 182792) | Seawater microbial communities from Saanich Inlet, British Columbia, Canada - SI_124_October2016_10_MG | ecosystem: Environmental > Aquatic > Marine > Inlet | place: Canada: British...
ACTAATTGTAAAAATAAAACTTGACCTTCCATATTGTTTAGTCAACAAATCTACAATGATGGAGTTGTGTTTAATTTTAGTAGAACGTAAAAAAAGCCCTTCAATCCTTTGACTCATAGTTTTTTAAATTATTTAATAACTGTAAAATTAATTCCACTGACTGTCTAGCCATTTCAATCTCTTATTTGACCATAATTTAACATATTCGATTTCTTCTTTGTACGACTTGAAAGTATTATGATTTGGCCATATTTCATTATCAATAATATTCCATCTTTGAAAATTTAGCTCAGCCGAAAAGAATATTTTCTCATAATATGCATTTATTTTATCTGAAATGTTTTTTTCTGAAATTGTGGTTTTTCTAAAATTCTTGTATCTATTAATTAACTTTTTTTTAAATGTTTTATTTTCCCATAAATTATTAAAAAATGATGGTATATACTTCGTAAGCTCACTTTCAATAATAAAACCAAATGGCTCATGTCCATTATGATAGGTTGATAGTCCAAAAGCCTGGTCAAAATCCCATACAATATCTATGCTAAACTTGTCAACTTTAAAAGTAATATAGGTGCTTAGTCTATAGGCGTCAATGTTTTTAGTCAATTCACTTATTATTATGTAATCAATAAATGAATTAATATCTATTATAGATAGATCATTATTTTTAATCATTGTTTCTAAATAACGTGTTTTATCTTTTACCTCGTTAATTGCTTTATTACTTTCCCTAATAATAAAACCGTACTTATTGGATATTGATTTAAAATCTGGTTGCCCTCTGTCAATTTGAATTAAAAAGTTAGTTTTAGTTGTGTCAACTAACGTTTTCTTAAACTCTTGATCGGGATGCTCAAATAGAATGTATAAACCTTCATAGATGTCGTTTATGATTAGGTGAACATATTCAGAAGATTTTGGTTTATCTCTTAATTCTGAAAAAAGATCTTTAGCCAATTTATTTCTAATTAAACTCTTGTCTATATGTGAGCTTAAAAGAACATTTTTTTTTAAATCAATATTTTTAAGTTTTAATTTATTTCTGAATTTTATACTGAATTGTTTCTTAGGAAAGAAGAGAGATGTATATCCTCTGATTTTCATTTTAGAATTTGTTATGGTACTTATTCCGTTTTGAGATATTTCAGTGACGTTGGAGCAATAGCTCTCTTTCAATAAAAAACTATTTTGATTATTAATCCTAAAAATTGGAATGTCGAATTTTTTAAGTGTATTGATGTTTTTTTCTTCAAAATCTGTTAATGCAATTAATTCTTTTAGTTTATCTTTTTGTAAAGCCCTAATTAATACAAATATTGGTTTCTTTGGTTGTATTTTTATTTGATAACAACTTTGGTTATTCCTTAACTTATTAGAAATATTAAAGTATTTTTTATTTTCAATTGATTTACCTTGATAATAGGTTTTTTCTTTTCTCAAAAAAATTAATCTGTTATCTTGATAAACATGAAATTGATAATTATTCTTAACCATTAGTGCAATAGTTGAATCACTAATATTTTTATTTTCAACTTTTATCACTTTATATATTGTGTCTTCACCTGAATTATATTGCTTTAGTAAATCAATATTTAAAATCTGTGATTTTATAGAATATTCGGCATCATAATCCGAAATGCATTTTACTATTTTAATGTTTCTTGAATAAAACAAATAAATTATAACTGAAAATATTATTGGTACTGCTATTCCAATTCCTTTATTTGAAAGATTTTTCATTTTTTAGTTGAAATAATTTGTTTGTTTTGTCTTTGAGGTAGATCTTATCTAGGTTGCTATTTTTTAGGGTCTTGTCATAGAAATAGTTTGTTTTTAAAAACAAATTAGAATTAGTAATGCAGATTTTTCCATTAGGTTCTATATTATGACTATCATTAAATACAAATAAAGTTTCGTTTTTGTTATCTACAATACTGAGGCCTTTTAGTTGCAGATTTATTTCTGATTTATTTGTAAGAAATATACTTTTTTCAGTAGTTGAAAATTCTATTAATGATGTGAAAATAAAGTTATCTCTAAATTTAATTACTGAGGAGGTATTCTTAATATTATTAAATGTTTTTTTTGAATATTTATCAAATTCAATGTTATTTATATTTTTGCTGATTTCGTCTTGTTGTGATTTAATAGATCCACCTTGGTTATAATTTTTATTTTTTCTGTAAACTTTTATTCCTGTTTTATTATAAGAAATAATATTTTTTGATGTAGAAACTACAGAACTATCTTTAATACATATTCCAATATTATTTCCAACGATATAATTATTCGAAACATTTATATTAGAAGATTTACCATTAAACCCAGGTTTTAACGATACAAATTTATTTCCCCTGTCAGTTCCAATTGAGATGCCTTTATCCAAGTTATTAATTAAATAGTTGTTAGATACATTAATATTGTAACAATCATTTAAGTCTATCGCGTCATCTGGAGAATACATAACTATATTATTTGTAATTTTTCCATTATTTACGTTAATTAATTCAATAGCATCTGGTGTGTTATAGAATTCGCTATTAGTTATTTCTGAATCACTATAATTAATGTTAATACCTTCACCTTTGGAGTTCCCTGTAATACATACATTATCTATTATAACTTTACCATACCAAGCCCAAATTATGGAAGGTCTTTTTTCTCCAAATTCCATTTTTCTATTTTTAACAGTAATACTGCTGTTTTCTATTTTAAAATTTGAATTCTTGCAATTTATTAACCCATCACTTATTTCTAAGTTATTTAAAGAAATATCACAATTATAGAAGTTAATAGAATGAAATGATTTATCTGCTTCAATTGGTATAATAGTAATAGGATTCGTTTTAGTTCCATTTGCTGTGAAATTAGATTTACAATGGATTTCACTACCCTCTCCCATCAAAATCGTTACTCCCTTATCAATTATTATATTGGCTGAATCAGTAATGCTTAACTTCCCGTTTATTCTGTAGGGTGAGTTTTTTTTAGTTAGTGTTGTGTTTTTATTGATGGTTTTAACTAAAGCAGTACCTTTTTTTAAATTAAATTTATTTTTTGAGTTGAATCCAACATTGTATGAAAAATCGTTTTTAGCTATTACTTTCCAATAATAGTTTCCTAAAGGCAGGGTATCAATCCAATAGAAGTTGTTTTTTGTTTTGAATTTTAAGGTGCCGCTGTCTGGGTATAAAAAGTTTTGCGAGACCCATATTTCATATTCTTCAGAGTTCTTTGATTTATCCCATGAAATTTTGAAAGGAATTGATATTTCGTCTGGAGTTTTATGAGTATTGAATCCTTCTGGAGTTGATAATATATCTTGGACTAATTTTTTGGCTCTTTTGTAAAGAAATTTTTTGTCACTTTTAATTGCTTTTTCCCAATTGTTAAAAGAATTTATTTTATTAGTTGAGTCCATTAAAATAAAGGGCTCCAAACTTTTTATTGCATTATCATATATTGGCTCATAAAATTCGTTATTTATTATAGTTCCAATTTCATAAATTTTATCCAAGAAGTCTGCGAAAATTTGTTTGTTTTTTAGGCATTTTTCAATTAAAGTATTATCATTTTCCCAATCACTTGAGGTTCTGTGGTATTTATAGGGCTTCCAGTTGTAATAAGATAATGTCTTATCTAAATCCCAAGGTAATAAAATCCATTTTCCACCATTATTAAAGTCTCTGTAGAGATAATAATTATGATAGTAGGTACTTCCATTAGCAATAAATGCATTTATTGCTAGGAAATCAATTAATTTTGAATAATTAAAGTTTTTGTTTATAAAGTCAAGGAAATTGTCATCTTCAATAGTTTGCAAATCTTCAATAAGCTTAATTAAGCTTTTTGAGCTGGATTTTTTATTGGTTTTTTTTTCCCATTTTAGTTTTACCTCATTAATTTCAAACAAGCAAGCTCCGTCTACAGTAGCTTTGTATAAATCACCATTTTTATTTAATTGATTTTTAATTAAAAAGTTTTTGTCAATATTTTCTACTTCTAAATAGAGTCCGCAGAATTTATTATTTAAGTAAATATTTGAAAAAGAAGTAGAGAAACAAGGGTAGTTCATTTTTTTAAAAATACTACTTGAGATATGACTTCTTAAAAAAGTAGGGTCGGTAAATTCAGCATTAAAATTGAAAACTTTTTTTGAATCAATCGCAGTTGAGTCTTTGATTTTTACTTTGAGAGATTTTTTTTTAAAATCTCTAGAGGAGTCACCTCGAATACGCATTTTTGCATTACTTTTTTGATTTCCTTTTTTGATAACTACATCTATGTAATTATTATTTCTGAAATTTTTGTAAAGACTATAGAATAGATTTTCTTCACAATTAATGTAATACTCATTAAGGTTATAATGATCAATTTTATTTTTACAACCATATAATAGAAATAATATTAAAAATAAGCTTAATAAACTATTTTTTTTGACTTCATTTTGATTAATTAACATAAGAATTTTATGCAATATATAAGTTTTATTATAAAGAGATATTATATATCATATTGATAAGAATAAAACTTGATTTGAAGTAAAACAGGTATATATTATTTAAAATGTGAATTCATCTGCTTGTCCTTCATACGAAGAATAAACTAGCTCTTTTATCCTCCCAATGCTTCAGCACCTGCTACAATTTCAAGGATTTCGTTGGTAATAGCAGCTTGTCTAGCTTTATTGTAAAATAACTTTAATTCATTTTTCATTTCATTAGCATTATCAGTAGCCTTATGCATGGCTGTCATTCTAGCACCATGTTCCGAAGCAAATGAATCCAAAAGAGATTTATAAAGTTTTATTTTTAAGGTATTAGGAATAAGTTCATTTAAAATCTCTTTTTGGTCAGGCTCAAAAATATAATCAATCGGGGAATTATTATTCTCATTTGGGGGAGAAACTGGCAAGAAAGATTCATTAACTATTATTTGGATAGCTGCATTCTTAAAGGAATTATAAATTAAGTACGCCTTATCAAAGATGTTCTCGTTAAAGGCATCAATGATCTTAGAAGTAATTGAAACTGAATTTTCATAGTTTAAATTATCCCAAATTGATTGAGCATTTAATGGTAATATTTCACTGCTATTGATTAAGTCAGTTTTTTTAAAAGCATCATATGCTTTTTTACCAATAGTTAGAATACTATATTGATTTTCAGAGTTTTGCTTAATTGTTTTTTTTATCTCTTTAACAACATTATTATTGAACCCACCACATAAACCTCTATTTGATGAAATTGCAATTAATAGTACTTTCTTGCCATTCTTTTTTTGCATCATAGGATGGTCTGTTTCTCCGGAAGTTGAAGATACATTTTGAAGGATTTCATTGAACTTTTTAGCAAATGGTCTCATTTGAATAATAGCATCCTGAGCTCTTTTAAATTTAGCTGCAGAAACCATCTTCATAGCAGATGTAATCTGCATAGTAGATTCCACTGAAGTAATACGTGTTCGAATTTCTTTTAAGTTGGCCATAGAAAATTAAGCTTCATAATTTTTAGACAGCTCAGAAACAACTTTTTTAATTAAATCGGTAACCTCATCTGTTAGTTTTCCAGATTTAAGAATATCCAATTGTTTTCTATGCTTAGTTCTCATTAGATCTAAAAAGCTTTCTTCGAAATCTTTAATTTTTGAAATTGGAATATCAGTTAGAATACCTGTTGAACCACAATATATAATGGCTACTTGCTCTTCTACAGGTAATGGTGATCCTTCATTTTGTTTTAATATTTCCACATTTCTAGCTCCTCTTTCTAAAACAGCCATTGTTGCTGGGTCTAGGTCAGATCCGAATTTTGAAAATGCTTCTAATTCACGATATTGTGCTTGATCTAATTTTAAAGTACCTGAAACTTTCTTCATCGATTTAATCTGTGCCGATCCTCCAACTCTAGAAACTGAAATCCCTACATTAATTGCAGGTCTGATACCAGCGTTAAATAAATTAGCTTCCAGAAAAATTTGCCCATCAGTAATGGATATAACATTTGTTGGAATATATGCGGAAACATCTCCAGCTTGAGTCTCTATAACAGGGAGGGCTGTTAGTGATCCACCACCTTTTACTTTTCCCTTAAGTGATTCGGGCAAATCATTCATAAGTACTGCAATATCGTCTGAATTATTAATTTTAGCCGCTCTTTCTAGTAACCTGGAGTGTAAATAAAAAACATCTCCTGGATAAGCTTCTCTTCCCGGTGGTCTTCTAAGTAGTAGTGAAACCTCTCTGTAAGCTACAGCTTGTTTGGACAAATCATCAAAAACAATTAATCCTGGCCTTCCAGTATCTCTAAAATATTCTCCAATTGCTGCGCCAGTAAAAGGAGCATAAAATTGCATAGGTGCAGAATCTGATGCATTTGCGGCTACAATTACAGTATACTTCATTGCTCCTGCTTCTTCTAGTTTATTTACAATTCCGGCAATAGTTGATCCTTTTTGACCAATTGCAACATAAATACAATAGACAGGCTCTCCCCTATCATAAAATTCTTTTTGATTGATAATAGTATCGATACAAACTGTAGTTTTTCCCGTTTGACGGTCTCCAATCACTAACTCTCTTTGTCCCCTACCAATGGGAATCATTGCATCAATTGCTTTTACTCCCGTCTGTAGTGGTTCATTAACAGGCTGTCTATAAATTACTCCCGGTGCTTTTCTTTCGATGGGCATTTCAAATAACTCTCCTTCTATAGGGCCTTTTCCATCAATGGGTAGACCAAGAGTATTTACAACTCTTCCTAGCATTTTCTCCCCAACATTGACAGAAGCAATTCTTTTAGTTCTCTTTACTGTATCTCCCTCTTTTACATGATTTGAGGCTCCTAAAAGCACGGCTCCAACATTATCTTCTTCTAAGTTTAAAGCTATTCCTTGTAGGCCATTATCAAACTCAATAAGTTCACCGTACTGAACACCACCAAGACCGTAGATTCTTGCTATACCATCCCCAATTTGTAAAACTGTTCCTACTTCTTCAAGCTCAGCTTCAGACTTAAAGCCCGATAATTGCTCTCTTAAAATTGCTGAAACTTCTGCTGGTTTTATTTCTGACATTGTTGTTGATTTTATAAATTCTTAGTAAAAAGATTTTTCTTGTAAGTATTTTTTAACTCGTTTAGTTGCTTTTTAACACTGTTGTCTAGTTGAAAGTCTCCTATTTTGATAATAGCTCCTCCTAAAATATCCTCATTAATTTTTTCATCTAATTCAACCTTGCTATCTGAACTATTTTTTACAAAAGAAACTATTTTATTTCTCAAATCCTTATCTAAAGGAATGGTAGTAGTTACACTAGCTGATATTATTTTATGATGCTCTTTATATAATTCTAGAAAGTTTTTAGAAATGGCGTGTAAAAGAGGTTCTCTCTTTTTCTTAGTTATAATTTCAATAAATGAGAAAGTGAGTTTTGAAATTCTTTTTTTAAATATCGAATTTAAAATCGTTAATTTTTTACTTGTATTGACTATTGGACTTTTAAGCATCATAGTAAAATCACTACTTTCTGAACACACCTTTTCAACATTAATTAAATCATTATAACAATCATTTAGTTGCTTTTTTTCTATTGCTAAATCAAGCAAAGATTTCGCATATCTATTTGTAATTTTAGATGTTACCATTAATTTAATTCATCTGATTTTTCAAAGTTTGCTCAATTAACTTTTTTTGACTTTTTACATCTTTAAGTTCTAACTTAATAATTTTTTCAGCCATTTGAATAGAGATGTCTGCTATTTCATTTTTTAATTCTATCATAGCTTTCATCTTTTCGTTGCTAATTTGTTCCTTAGCAGATAAAATTATTTTCTCCGCCTCTAGCGATGCTTTGCTTTTTGCTTCAGAAATAGTGCTCTCCTTGAAAGCTTTAGCTTCTTTTATGATTGAGTCTCTTTCGATTCTTGCTTGATTTAAAATCTTTTCGTTATCTGCTGAAAGTTGTTCCATTTCAGCTTTAGCTTTTTTAGCTGAAGAAAGAGCTTCCGTAATTGAATTGTTTCTTTCATCTACAGCATTTAAAATAGGTTTCCAGGCAAACTTTTTGAGCACTAAAACTAATAAAACAAATATTAGAACTGTCCAAAACATTAATCCTATAGCTGGTGTTACCAATTGCATTGAGTCCATTGTATATAATTTAGTTTTTTAAATAGAGCCAAAGCCAACCGCTTTAGCTCTTATTCAATTTTTGTTAGTCTAATTAGCCTTGAAGCAATGCTACAACTACAGCAAATAAAGCTACACCTTCGACAAGTGCTGCTGCTATAATCATATTTGTTTGAATCATACTAGAATGTTCTGGCTGTCTTGCCATAGACTCTAATGCTGATCCTCCAATTTTGCCAATTCCAATTCCCGCACCTATTGCCGCTAAACCTGCGCCGATTGCTGCTATTCCTGTGATTGTTCCCATTTTTTTGTTTTTTATTGTTATAAAATTTTAATGCTCTTCTACTGTTGCCAAGCCTATAAATAATGAAGTTAGTAAAGTAAATATATAAGCTTGGAGAAACGCAACAAGCACTTCTATTAAGTCCATAAATAATACAAATACTACGGCAACAGGTGATAAACTCCAGGCAGCAATATCTCCTAATCCACTCTGAGCCATAAATATTAAAGAAACTAAACTAAGTACTATAATATGTCCAGCAGTAATATTTGCAAAAAGACGTATCATTAATGCGAAAGGCTTAGTAAAAATACCTACAATTTCAATTGGTATCATAATAGGCATCAATGCTAGCGGAACTCCGGGTGGATTAAAAATATGTCCCCAATAAGATTTGTTTCCTGAAAAATTGGTAACTATCAAGGTTATAAAAGACAATACTAAAGTAATTGCAATATTTCCTGTTACATTGGCTGATCCTGGAATTAAACCAAGCAAATTATTCATTAGGATAAAAAAGAATAATGTTAGAAGATAGGGAAGATATTTTTTATAGTTTTTTCCAATATTTGGTTTTACAATATCGTCTCTAACAAATAAAACAAGCGGCTCAAGGAAAGATAATAACCCAGAAGGAGCAGTTTTATTATTTTTAGCTTTAATACCTGAAATAATAAAAAATAGCAACAGTAGAAAAAATGCAATTAGCATGCAAGCTACATTTTTGGTAATTGAAAAGTCTAATGGAAGTATTCCATTTTTAATATGATGACTCTCATCGAAAACTGCACTTTTTTGCCCTTGATTTAGTTCGTATATCTTATCATGTATTTTGACTAAACTATGACCATCAACTGTAACTACTCTTTGGCCATTATCATTGTGATGAAATTTATTAGATAAGAATGGACCAACAAGACCATTATCCGTCCATAAAATTATAGGCAACGATAAAGTAACGGCGCTTTCCCCTTCTCCCCAAAAATGCCATTCGTGCGAATCCGAAATGTGGTGCATGATGTCTGGCACTGGATCATATGCTTTTTTTTCTAAACTCGATAAAGAATCATTTTCTTGGTTGCAGAAAGCATTAGAAATAGTAGCTAAGGAAATAGTAGCAAACAAAAATATTTTACCCAGTGAAAATGATGACATTTTACTATTCAAATTTAAATTTCGGCCAAAAATAATTAATTATTTCGATGGCAAAAATATTTTAAGAAATTTATTATCTACTATCCTTTTTTAATAAAAAAATTTCTACTGACAAATATGCAAAATAAAAAAAGAAGAAGTGCAATATATATGGAAGAAAGTTCTGGGACTCTTCAGTTATTTTGGGGTATAAAAAAAACAAACTAAAAATCATTTTTAAAAAGCTCAGAGATAAGTATGTAAATATTGGTGTTTTTTTTCTTTTTTGTAAAACCTTAATTACTATAAAAAACCCCAAAGTCAAACAAAAAAGAAATAAGTTGATAATAAAAATTTCAGTGTTTTCTATAGATGTAGAAGGATAAAAAGTACAAACTAAAAAATCTATCAAAAAAAAGAAAGAAAAAGAAAGAAAAAGAAAGAAATATTTTTTAAACATCTTTTTTTAATGTTTTTAAAACTTGATAAAATGATAAAAAAATAGACATTAACGATAAAATTAGAGTAATCCATGGTGTATCGTTATTGTAGATTTTATCTAAGTAATTACCTAGATATGTTCCAATACCAATAATAACACCCATTTGGAATGCTAAATTACTATAGACAAGTATTTTCTGTCGGTTATTCATATATAATTGTTAAGCAAAAAAAAGTTAATTTTTAAAATTCGTCAAAACTTCACGTATTTTAGCATAAATTACTTTTATAAAAGTAACCTCTTTGAAAGAAAATAAACATATAAAAACATCAATATTTAAAAAAATTCTAAGAATTTTAATCATTTGGATTTTGGTGTTTTCTCCTGCTTTTGGGCTATGGGCTCTAATAGCATTAGCAAATGATGACACTCTACCTGAAATTACTGAGCTTGAGAACCCTAAAACAGACCTTGCTAGTGTTGTATTAAGTTCTGACTACTTCCAGTTAGGTAAATATTATCATGAAAACCGTACTAATGTTCACTTTAACAATTTACCTAAATCACTTATTGATGCGCTTGTTGCAACAGAGGACGAACGATATTTCGACCATTCTGGGATAGATTTAATTGCTCTTGGAAGAGTTTTTAAAGGGGTTATTTTGGGTGATTTAAAAGGCGGAGGGTCAACTATAACTCAACAATTAGCTAAATTACTTTTCCCAAGAAAAAAATTAAACAAATTTGAGTTTGCACTTAGAAAATTCAAAGAATGGATAATAGCAACTAAACTTGAAAAAAATTATACAAAGGAAGAAATTTTATCGATGTACTTAAATAAGTTTGATTTTTTGAATAATGCCGTAGGAATTAATAGTGCTGCTCAGGTTTACTTCAGTAAAACACCTGATCAATTAGAGCTACATGAATCTGCGATGTTGGTTGGCATGGCAAAAAACCCTTCATTGTTTAATCCAATAAGAAGGCCTGATAAAGTATTAAAAAGAAGAGCCGTTGTGTTGTATCAAATGTTTAAAAACAACTATATTTCACAAGCAGATTTTGATTCAACAAAAAAACTAGCCCTAGACCTAGATTATAATAAAGTTGATCATCAAACTGGGTTAGCTCCATATTTTAGAGAAATTTTAAGAGTTGATCTTGGTAAAATATTAGCTCAAAAAAATGAAAACGGAGGCTATATAATTAGTAAATCTAACGGTGAAAAATACGACCTGTATTCTGATGGCTTAAAAATATATTCTACAATTGATAGCAAGTTGCAAAAACATGCAGAAAATGCGGTAGAGTCTCATTTTAAAAACTACCTACAAAGTGCTTTTGAAAGAAACAATAAAAAATGTAAATCACCTCCATTTTCAGATGATTTAAATGCCGCACAGATTGATACAATTTTAAATAGATCGCTTAGACAATCTATGATCTATAAGAAGTTAATTGGAAAAGCTTGCAGCTATTGCGAAAGACCTCAACAATATATTGAAAAAACTGCTAAAGGTTATCAATGCTCATATTGTAACACCGTAAGTCCAATTAGATCAAATCAAGAGATTATAAAAAAGTTAAATGAAAAAAGAGCCATGAAAGTTTTTGATTGGAATTCAAAAAACTTTGAAAAAGACACTGTTTTTTCAGCTAAAGACTCCGTTAAATATTATAAGGGAATATTACGATCTGGCCTTATGTCTATGAATCCACATACTGGGCAAATCAAAGCATGGGTAGGCGGTCCAAATTTCAAGCATTTTAAGTATGATATGGTTAAAAAAGGCAAGCGTCAAGTTGGTTCTACATTTAAACCATTTGTATATGCAACTGCTTTAGAGTCCGGAGTTATTGACCCTTGTTATCAGGTCCCAGATATTGAATATTGTATAGAAATTCCTTTCAATGAGTATAGAAAAAAATTATGGTGTCCGACAAACTCAGGAGATCATTTTACTGGGGCTTTAACTTCTATATCATTTGCATTAGCAAATTCTATGAATAATATCACAGCAAGTATTATTAAAAAAGGATCCATGATTAATGATGTATTCAATAGAGTAGCTCAACTTGGAATAGATACCTCAAAATTTGATCCAGTTCCCGCAATGGCTTTAGGTGTTTTTGACATCTCTGTTCATGACATCGTAGGGGCAATTGCTCCATTTGCAAACAATGGAGTTTATATGGAACCTGTTTATATTTTAAGAATAGAGGACAAATTTGGAAATTTAATTTATGAACCTAAAACTGTATCTAAACAAGTTTGGAATAAGGAAACTACGTACTCTATTTTAGAAATGATGAAATTAGTTACAAGTGGAATAAAACATCCTACTTTAAAAAATGCTAATGGAAATCCTTTGCAGGGAGGTACTGCTCTTCGAATAAGAGGAAAAGAAACTAAAGAAAGGCCTTATGCTGGAATTACCCAGCCAATAGCTGGCAAAACTGGGACTACACAAAATCAATCAGATGGTTGGTTTATGGGGTTAACACCAGACTTGGTGACTGGAGTGTGGGTTGGCGCTGAAGATAGATCTGTTAGGTTTAACACTCTAAGTATGGGAATGGGAACTAATACAGCCCTTCCAATATTTGCATATTATACTAAATATATTAATGCTGATGATTCATTAGATATTTCACAAGAAGACTTTGAAATGCCTGAAACAATTTTAAAATCTCCTATTGACTGTGAAAATGAGATTAATAACTCCAAATTAAAAGACGAATTTGAATACGATTGGTCAAATGATAATAACTGGTAAAAATATTTATGATTGAAAAAAAAGTTTCCAATGCAGCTGAAGCCTGTTTAGATATTAAAAGTGGGATGACAATTATGCTTGGCGGATTTGGACTATGTGGAATTCCAGAAAACTGTATCCAAGCATTAGTTGATTTAAAAATAAATGATTTGACTTGTATTTCTAATAATGCAGGAATTGACAATTTTGGTTTGGGTTACCTTCTAAAACATAAACAAATTAAAAAAATGATCTCG
>Ga0233444_10004677_pt1 | contig 13005 bp, 13 predicted proteins | sample SI_124_October20_6_FD_182792 | JGI IMG/M metagenome (GOLD analysis project Ga0233444, IMG submission 182792) | Seawater microbial communities from Saanich Inlet, British Columbia, Canada - SI_124_October2016_10_MG | ecosystem: Environmental > Aquatic > Marine > Inlet | place: Canada: British...
ACTTCTCCTCTGGAGATAATATGAAGTATGCAGAACTCGAGAACCCCTTTTCGCATTTGTACTTGTGTATTTTCTATATTCATTAGATCTCGTTTGAATCAGGTGTAAGTTATGCAAGGTACTATGTATAAACAAGTACTATGCAGTAAATATCAGTAACAACCATTCATTGATCTTAAAAAGAGAGATTCTGTACCTAATTAATCGATTATCAAACGGATTTTACCTGAAAAAAGGGAATACAGTTAATGGGATTGAATGAGATAAAATGGAATTTAAAAATGGCCTATTTGCCAGGGACTGGAGCTAAGCAATTTTTAATTACCAATATTTTAGATAAGGTATGTGTATTTTGTAAAGGCTACCTGGGTGGATTACTGTGGAAGTATGAAATATTTTTCCTACACATTTTCTCATCAATTTGCGAGATATCCTAAGAATAATACCAATGATTATTGGACTTTTCTCAGCGTAATCTCGTAGAGGTAGGGATGCCACTTTGCTGTGACGAAGAGCCTGTTTTGATAGCTGGCAATACCGTTGAGCACATAGTCTATGCCCCGGTATTTTGATCGATCAATCAAGCCCATCAAATCAATTACTCCTTTGACGCGACCCGTTAACAAATCTATAATTATGATTTCATCGGATGCAGTAGTATACACATTGGCATAAAGATCGTTACCTATTACTTCTAATTCATTTAAAAAACTGAATTTATCGGTTTGATCGTAGATCTGAAGTCGATCTATTTGAGAAAAATCTTTTGGGTTAAGTAAATAAATATTTTCTGATCCATCGCTCATTACTAGGGTATCCCCCCACGTAGCTAAACCCCAGCCTTCTCCAGAATAATTAAATGTTCTTGTACGATTAAGTTCTTTATCATAAGCAAAGGCTATTTGAGATTCCCAAGTGATTTGAAAAATCATTTCTTTCCAAGAAGTAGCTCCTTCACCAAAATATTTATTTTCGATATTAGCCATTTGTATGACTTCCCCTGAAACTAAGTCATATTTACCTATGGTTGAGGATCCTCTATGTCCCGTACTTTCATATAAATATTCATTTTCAAAAAAGAGTCCTTGGGTATATGATTTTTCATTGTGCGGATATGTATTGACCAAATCGTAAGTATATCGCGAAGGATTGAGATTGGAGGCAAATGTTATTTTTGGATATATTTTTTCTTTTTTATCCTTAAAATAAGCAGTAAGTGAAATTTGAGGATTGCCAGTACGAAACCGCTCGGGCTGCCATTCAAAATGATTTCCTATAAAGGTTTTAGACTTTCCGTCACTTTCCAATAGGATAGAGTCGATAAGGTGATCTTTTTTATGCTCTAGGATAAATAAAACAAGGGTATCCAAGGGGAAAGTACTTCCTAATTTGGGTGTAATTAGATTAATTTCTTTTTTTATTCTGGGTGAATTTCTTCTTTTAATTGTCTTTGTTTCCTTAGGCATACAACTGATAATTAGGTGCAGAAAAAAAATAAGAAGAATAAGATTTTTTAATGAAAATTTTCTGATGTCTACCCTTGTCATACCAATGATGCAAATATGATTTTGATTGATTTGCCCTTATGATTCTAAAGTCAAAATCAATTTTTATTGTTAGGTAACAAACTTTTTATCAGTACAGGTAATGTTAACCCTTGGTAAATGATGGTCCAAACTACAACCACATAAGTCATGGTGATAATGACGTCCTTACCACTGAATTCAGGAAGTGTTAAAGATAAAGCAATAGGAATACCCCCTCTTAGCGTCCCCCATGACATGATTGAAATCGTATGTGGCTCAAAATTTTTCTTGACAGATAATATTTTGATGGGTATAAAGACACTCATCCATCTGCCAAGTAAGACGAGATTGACTGCAAAAAAACCTGCAGCAAAATAATCAAATCGTAAAGGAATGACCAGCATTTCAAGGCCGATAAGCACAAAAAGCATGGTAGCAAAAGAGTCTTGAATGAGATTCCAAAATTTAAAAACATAATCGCCTGCGATTCCGGTTACCTCTGTTGAGCGTCCTTCATTACCTATGACTAAGCCCATGATCACTGCGGCCTGCTTTGAGGAAACATGCATTAAGTCTGCCATAGTAGTTCCAAAAAGAACAATAGTGATCGTTATGAGTATTTCCACATGAAATTCATCGTTGTCGACATATTTTAATAAGCGATACCCAATGTATCCCATAACTAAACCGATAAATATGCCGCCTCCAACATCTGCTAGAAAGACATAAATAACTTCAAAATAACTAAGTTGGTGATCTGCTTGTCCTCCGGCTAAGTCGAGCAAGGTCAGAGCTAAAACAACGGCTATGCCATCATTTAAAAGGGACTCACCTTCAATTTTCATTTCAACGTTCTTTGAGATTTTAAAACGGCGAATGTATTCGGTGATAGCAATGGGGTCGGTTGGAGAGATCAACGCACCAAAGACCAAGCAATATAAAAAACTCAATTCTATGCCGATCCAGCCCAGCATAAAATAGACTGAGGTTCCAATGACTGCCGTAGAAATAAGAACACCGACAGTTGCCAAAACCAAAACTGCCTTTTTATGCTTGGCAAGCCTCTTAAAGTCCATATTTAATGCACTCGAAAAAAGGAGAAAGCTTAATACGATCTGGTAAATAATATCAGCATATTTATATTCTTCGATATGAATGGCATCTATTTTTAATGACGGAATCAGATATCCCGCACTAAGTAAACATAAAGAAAGAAAGAGCGCCATGATCATTAAACCAATGGTTGAAGGCAATTTCAAGATGTATATATTTAAGAATATAAAAAGGCCAGCAAGAAAAATAAACAAGGCGATAATATCAAATACGTTCATTTTAGCAAGATTAGAATCAGAAAGAGTTTATTTTTTGGTCTTCAGTATTTATGGTCATTGTACTACAAATATTATGATTTTAATCATAAATGGGTCTATTTGACTTCGAAATATAGTCTAGATGACTTCGAAATGAACATTTTAGTGATTTTTTTTTACTTTATTCAACCAAATAAACCAAAATAGCATAATATTTTAATCATTTCTGTATTCTTTTAACTGGTTTTATCCTCATTAAGGATACTTAAATTGGCGTTCATAAGAGGCGAGATTAATTGAAAGGGATCAGTCTCAATCAACAAAAGATAAAAAAATTATTTCCAGTAAAGATAATTTGTTCATTCTTGGAGGCCTATTTTTGTAGTCGATAAAAGTGCTTCTAACACGAAATCAACTGATGATAAAATTATTAAGGTGGAGTTATTTGTTTTTATGGATATTTTTATGGGGTTGTGCTTCAACATCAGGAAATGAGATAGATCTCTTGTACCAAGAGATCATGGATGTCCATGATGAGGTCATGCCCAAAATGGGTAAGATTCGTAATTTAGAAAAGCAATTCAGATCAGCCGCATTGACTTCTCCTAACGCTACAGAATTAATGAGTCAAGCGGAGGTGCTTGCAAGTGCCAATGAAGCTATGATGAATTGGATGCGAAATTTCAATAACGATTTTCAAGGACTTGATGAAGAAAAAAAGGAATATCTCTTGGGTCAGAAAAAGCAGGTATACCAAGTCAAAGAGTTAATGAATTCAAGTATTTTGCAGAGTGTGGAGTTAATGGGTAGCGCAATCGACTAGCGATTTCGCCACTTTACTGACCGAAATAAATCCGCTTTGATTACCCCAACTATTGCCGATATAGGTAAGAATTTCAGCTATTTCTAAATTACTTAACTCAGTTTGTGCGGGCATCACAATATTCTGATTTGAAGCTTTCCGACTGGTTTGTGTGCCATATTTTATAAGACAAGCCGCTGGGCCCATGTCATCCATCAAAGCGGCAGACCCAATCAGTGCTGGATATAATTTTCTAAACCCTTCTCCTGAATTTTGATGGCAATGGGTACAGTTTGTATTGTATAAAATTTTGCCTTGTATGAGATACTGCGCATACTTCATTTTGGAGGCTTCATCAAGGTTTTTGGGAAGGTGGCTCTCCGCGGGTTTTTGATAGGAATTACAACTCAGTACTAAAAAAAGGAAGAAAAAGAGGAATAAACGATTATTGCTCATAGCTCGATAACAACCTGTTGATGTCTTTCATAAGTAAATCAACCTGACTGGCAATGGTGCCATCATAGACCCCTCGTACCTGACGCTCTTTGTCGATCAATAAAAAGGCACCACTATGGATAAACCCCCCAGGAGCATTTTCATCTTCATTGGCGACGACCATATAGCTGGTCTCTCCGATATCGTAAATTTGATCCTTATCTCCCGTTACAAATTCCCATTTTGGGCTACTTACCCCCAGCAAGCGGGCATAATTAGCCAATGCGGCTACCGTGTCGTAGCTGGGGTCAATGGTATGAGAGAGTAAGCCAATATTTTCATTTTCTAAAAATTTTTCATACACTCGGTACAGTTGTTTACTCATTTCTGGGCAAATAGATGGACAATTGATAAAGAAAAAATCAGCGACATAGATTTTATCTTTAAAAGAGGCATTGGTAATGACGGCACTGTCTTGGTTTATAAAACTAAAGTCAGCAATACGATGGGGAATCGTATCCTTGATGAGTATGCCGTTGACCTCCTTGGTAACGATTTCATTACGTCCTAAAATCGGTAATTCAAAATTGGTTTTGATTTCTTTGCAGGCCCCAAGTAACAGAAATAAACAGCCTATTTTGATGTGTTTTTTTATCATTTTGTACGAATATACTTATAAAATTTAATACCACTCATTAACAAGATAATCACAGTAAAAATTCCCAAAACGCCACTTATCCAGCTTAATTGATCTTTCTTAACAATGAGAAAGATCACTGAGATTAAAATAAGGGTGGATACTTCATTCCAAATACGTAATTGCATTGAGCTGTATTTGACTACTCCTACTTGCAAAAGTTTAAAAATATGGTGCAAACTCAAGTGATAGCCGTAAAGTACACCCACTAGAAGTAACTTTATTTGCATAAAGGGCAGTTCGAGCCATTGGGGTTGCAGGTAAAGCAATGTACTTGCCATAATGGCGGTAATGAGGGCAGAAGGCCAAGTGATGATGTACCATAAACGTTTGGCCATAAGTGCCAATTGGACTTGTAGAATAGACTTTTCAGGTTCAGGTTTAGATAAGGCTTCGGTCTGGTAAATAAATATCCGAGGGATGTAAAAAAGTCCAGCAAACCAAGTAATAACAAATATGATATGCAAAGCCTTGATAGATAAATAATCCATTGTGAATCAGTTAAAGTGAATAACCTCATGTCCTTTTTATCAGGAATATTGGATCTTATATGGCGATTAAATGATTAAATAGGCTTATTTTCTTCTCCATTATTTTCCTCTATATCATCTTCGTCCTCAAAAACGATTTCAATCCCTGCTTTTTTTAAATCATCCTTTACGTCAATATCGATGAGGGTGGGTAATTTAAACACAGAAAGATCCCTATGCTCAATTTTATCTAAGAGTTCATTTAGGACTTCATCATGACCATAGGCTTGTTTATTGAGTAAATTTTCATGAGGTTCTTTCATACCAATCAGGTAAAAACCACCATCTTGGGCAGGGCCAATGACCACATCATATTTATCCAAAGCATCAAAACCTTGGGAAATGATCTTATCAGTGATGTCGGGTGTATCGCTACCGATAAGGATTATTTTATCACAGCCTAATTCAAAGGCATCATAAAAGCAATTTTGCATTCGTTGCCCCAAATCTTTACCTTCTTGGATATGTTTTTGGTATTTGGCATCGTCAAATTGGTCATGCGATTCTATATATTCAGAATAGTAAACACATTTATTAATCTTTAAGACATCCGTTACTTCTGCAGTAATACCTACCAGTTCTTTGTAGATCTCCATTGCCAAGTCCATACCCAAATCCTCGGCTAATCTTGTTTTAACCGTTCCAGGGATTAAATTTTTAACAAAAATGGACAATACTTCTTTACTCATAAACCTTAATTCCTTTGTGTAACCATATAGACCATACTTTGCTGTAAGCATGAATGCTATCGGTCGGCAAATTTAAATGATTTACGACAATCTGTGATTGATTTTTCCAATCAAATATTCCTCCGTCTAAGTTGTAAACCTTAGTATATCCCATGTTAAGGAGTTTTTCGCCTATGCGTTCACTTCGATAACCTACTGAACAATAGAGAATGATTTCTTTATTTCTTGGAATATGGCTCACATTTGACGGTTTAAAGTCATCAAATTCAATGAGCTGAGCTCCGGGGAGATGACTGACTGAAAATTCGCTGCGGCTGCGGGTATCTAGTAACAAAGGTTCGTGATGCTGCATTTTCCACACTACTTCCTCGGTCTTGAGGAGAGGAACAGTATTCTTGTAAAGAAAGGAAATGGGATCATCAAATGTTTTGGGTTGACATCCAAGAACTACATACAAACAAAATAAAACGCTATATAAGGGCCGCATATTTCTTTTTTAATTCTATTCCTATAACACCAAATAAGATGATATATTCACCTAAAATCCACCAGGTAGGCACATCATAGCCTGCAGCATCATAACCAAAATAACTCCAAGATACGGTGAAGCTCCAAATAACAGGATACCAGAACCCACTAAGTAATCCTAGGGGTATCAAAGTTAAGATATACCATGGATGAATGGTTGTATTCATCAGGAAATAAAGAGTAATTGAATAGAGTAAGACGGTTTCTAGAGATTTTTTATAATGGTATAGAAGAATAGCTCCCAAGGGGATTAAAAATAGAGTAATGATCCCCAAGACAGGCCCCAGGGTTCCAATGATATTATATCCTTTTAACCAAAAACCGAGGGCTCTGAAAATGAAGTAAATGCTGGCATTAAATTCAAAATGCTGGAAGTAGAGTTTTAAACTGGTGAAGGTTCCCTCCGTAAGTTGAGTGCTTAACATGGGTATCAGGGTTAGACTAAATACTATCAGTGCAACGCTGATTAATACCCAGCTCTGCTTCCATTTATAATACCACATTAAAGCAGGTAGAAAGAGGAGTGGGATGAGTTTGGTAGCGATGGCCAAACCCCAGGCGAATCCAGCCTTCACAAATTTATCTTTTGAAATAAAATATAGGGTGAGCAAAAGGAAGAATATCATCATGGATTCAAAATGCACATTACCCACGCCTTCCCAAATAAGCAAAGGATTTAAAAAAAACCAGCCTGGTAGAGCTGTTTTTGGTCTTAATTTATGAAGTAACAAGGTTGAGGCGATGTCCGTTAATAATAGGGAAATTCTTAATATGCCTATAGACCCTAGAGGGGGTGCTAGAAAAGTAGAGAGCCAAAAAAAGAATTGATTCAGGGGCGGATAAACAGTAGCGTACGTACTGGAATTTAACTGTGTTAATGCCGCAGGAGAAAATTTTGGAATATCTAGCTCACTGACTTGGGTAGGTAATAATGAATAGGGGTTAATGCCATGGTGAATCAAGGATCCATCCCAAATAAACCGATAGAAATCATCTGACAAATTGGGTAGATCATAAAAAAGTAGGCACCGTACACCTATGCCTAAGACCCATATAGATTTGAATGAATATTTGAATTTACAAATCCAGAAATAAGCAATAAATGACGTACTGAAGCAGGTAAATAAACCCATGGAATCTGCTCTATTAAGTACTGTTATTAGGATTAAAATAGATCCAACAAACATTAAGTACAATAGGGGAGTGGGTCCAAAAAGCCTCTTAAGTGACATTTTGTAAACTGTTTTTGATCGCGTTAAAAAAAAGATAGCCAAAACCGAGGGTAAGCATGGCATGAAAAGGTAGAAAACTGTAATGTTGAAAGTTGACACCTAGGCCCAAACCCCAAGCAAAATAGAGCATACACAAGCCCTCCATAAAATTGAGTAAACTGATGTTATGTTGAATATAACTATTGCCTTTCCAATCATTCGTATGTTTTTGGACACCAAATTTTGGAGTTCTGACAAAATCTGTTTTTATATTTAAAAAACCTTCCAATAAGGCCAATGAGTTGTGTAGTGATAGACTGAGTGAAAAGGTAAGGTATAATGGGAAATAGATACAAAAATAGGTTAAAGGATGTTTTTGAGAAGTTCGGACGGCAAACCAGTAAAAAATACCTATGGCAATAAAACCGACTAAAAAAACAGAACCAAAATCAAAAATTGTTTTCAGGTGAGGATATTCATTTTTTATAAAAACAAGGGGTACTGAAAGTAGAGCAGCCATGAATATAAATAGAAAAACCGTACTATTTAAAAGATGTAAGGCGGCTCGTGTTTTATGATTAAGTGCCAAATCTGATTGGATTACTTTGCTTATATTTTTTCTGATCGTTTCTGCAGTTCCTTTATTCCACCTGAATTGTTGACTTTTTACGGCTTGCAATGTAATAGGGAGTTCAGCTGGGCTTTCTACAGATTCAAGGTATTCGAATTTCCATCCATTTAACTGAGCGCGATAGCTTAGGTCAAGATCTTCTGTGAGAGTATCATGGTGCCAGCCGCCCACATCTAGAATACTTTCTTTCCTCCAGATGCCTGCTGTTCCATTGAAATTAATAAAACTCCTGGCTTTTCTTCGTCCTGTTTGTTCCACAGTAAAATGGGCATTTAGGCCAAAGGCCTGCATTTTGGTGAGCAAGTTGAAATTTTCATTTAAATGGCTCCAACGTGTTTGTACCATGGCTATTTTTTCATCTTTAAAATAGGGGATGACTTTTTTTAAAAAATCTATTTTCGGTATAAAATCAGAATCAAATATAGCAATGAATTCACCTTTAGCTAGGGTCAACCCATGTTGTAAAGCACCTGCCTTGAAGCCTATTCTATTTAATCTTGTCAGATGAACAATGTCAATGCCTTTATTTTTTATTTGGTCTATGCGGGCATCAATCATACTGACGGTTTCGTCATCAGAGTCGTCAAGGAGTTGAATTTCGAGGTGAGTGTAGGGGTAATCTAAGGAGGTGACCGCATCTAGTAGTCGATCAATAACATATTTCTCATTATAAAGCGGCAGTTGAAGGGTTACAAAAGGTAGTTTTGTAGGTTTGTGATTTAAAGTAGGATCATGGACTTTTCTAATATAATGCCAAGTCAGGTTCAATTGTGCTAAGCTAAATAGGCAAATTATGAACATCGAAAAACCATAGAGCATTATTATGATCCATTCCATTTAGAGATATTTAATAATGGTAGCGAGGATTTTATAACCCGCCAGAATAGTACCTTTCAGGGTACCTGAAACTTTGGATATTCCTATTCTTTTACGATAAGCCACAGCTATTTCCTTAATTTTTAATTTATTTTTGATAGCTTTTATTTGCATTTCGACGGTCCAGCCATAGGTCTTGTCTTCCATTTTAAGTTGCATTAATGCATCGTATTTGATGGCTCGAAAAGGGCCCAAGTCCGTATATTTAACATGGTAAAGATACCTTATCAAAGTGGTGGCGAGCCAGTTTCCAAATATTTGCTGTGGCATCATCGAGCCTGGCTCTTTAATGCCTAAGTTTCGGCTGCCAATAACCATATCAGCTCTTCCATTGATTATGGGATCAATTAATTTAATAAGTTCGGCAGGATAGTCGCTGTAGTCTCCATCAAGAAATACAACAATATCAGGAGTGGGATCAATTTTAGATAGATGATTTATCCCTTTTAAGCAGGCCCAACCATAGCCACGTTTGGATTCTTTTAATGAGGTGACTCCGAGTCTCTGAGCAGTTACAAAAGTGTGATCTGAAGAGCCATTATCGACCACGATAATTTCATTAACCCATTCTTTTGGGATTTCTTTAATGACGCGGCCGACTGCATTTTGTTCATTAAAGGCTGGGATGATTACTCTTATGTCCAATGATTTCAAATCAGTTACATGACTAGGGTCTAAATTCGAACAGTTTCTTCAACAGATATTTAATTCAGGAATGGGTCAGTAACCTGCTGCCTGACCATCCTTTCGCGATTCTGAAGCGCCTAGGTAAACCTTATTTTTATCATCCCACAAGATGGCTTGGTACCCTCCATATATGCCTAATGCAAAGCCTACGTTATGCCCTTGATTCATCAGTGTTCGAATAGTTTCATAATCAAAGCCTGATTCCAGTCTGATTTTTCCTGAATTTACCGCATCAAAACCTGTAGGCGTAGAGGTTCCTGTATGATCTATCCTCGGGGCATCCCCTGCTTCTTGGAGGGTCATTCCAAAATCTACCATATTCATTACAATTTGTACATGCCCCATGGGTTGAAAGTCACCTCCCATTACCCCAAAACTCATCAGAGGGATGCCATTTTTAGTCATAAATGCGGGTATAATAGTATGAAAGGGTCTTTTGCCAGGGGCGTAGGTATTGGCTTGTCCTTTTTTAAGAGAAAAAAGTTCACCTCGATCTTGAAGCATAAAACCCAAATCTGTAGGAACTAATCCTGAGCCCATACCTCTATAATTACTTTGGATTAAAGAAATCATAGTACCATTTTTATCAGCAACGGTCAAGTATACTGTCTCTCCATTGCTTATCGACCCTGCTTTGTAAAGGCCGGCCTCAGAGCCAATTTCGCTTCGTCTTACGGCCGCATAATCTTTTGAAAGTAATTGTTCCACCGGAACATCATAAAAATCCATATCTGCATAATATTTTGCACGGTCTTCAAAAGCCAGTTTTTTGGCTTCAGCAAATAGGTGAATGTGTTCTGCACTTCCATACGGGATATCATCAAAGTCATAGCCCTCTAGTATATTCAACATTTGTAGGGCAACGATGCCTTGCCCATTCGGAGGCAGTTCCCATACATCATAGCCCCTATAATTTACAGAGACTGGTGTAACCCATTCAGACTCATGATCTGCCAAGTCTGAGGTTGATAAAAAGCCTCCTTTGTCTTGCACATAATCAGCAATAGTTTTTGCTATTTTGCCCTTATAAAAACCTGCTCTACCCTTTTTAGCGAGGACACTATAGGTCATGGCTAAATCTGTATTTTTGAATATTTGACCTTTGCTTGGTGTTTTACCATCGATCATGTAAGTATCCTTAAAATTTTGAAAATTGAAAGATTCGTATCTTGAGGCACCAACTGCCATGTAGTAGCTAATCAATTCGGTGACTGGAAAGCCATTTTCGGCATATTGGATGGCGGGAGCTAGAATATCAGTCATAGGGAGAGCGCCAAATTTTTCATGAAGCTCAAGCCATCCATCTACAGCCCCAGGAACGCTTACGGGCAATGGGCCAAAAGAAGGAATTTTGGTTAAATTTTGTGATTGGAAGTATTCCAAGGTTAACGATTTTGGGGAACGACCACTGGCATTCAAGCCATGGATGGTTTTTGTTTTCCCATCCCAAATAATAGCAAAAAGATCTCCCCCAATTCCGGATCCAGTAGGTTCCATGAGTCCTAAAGCGGCATTGGCCGCAATGGCGGCATCAATGGCTGTACCTCCTTTTTTGAGGATATCAAGTCCTATTTGTGTAGCGAGGGGATGACTCGTGGCCACGAGTCCATTTTGAGCAATGACCTCAGATCGGGTGGCAAAACCTTTTCCGGTAATTCGATCTTGAGCACATAAAGTAATGGAGGGAACTAAAAAAAAAAGGAATCTTAAATATTTTTTCATCATTAAAGTTGTTTGAAGGATTTATTTTAATTTTTTATAAGCACCCATTTCAATATTTAATCATTGATAGAGAGGCAGCATAATTTTTTAAGTATTTCTAAAACATCTTAAGCGAAGCTGAATTTAACAGTAATTTCTTCATTTTATGTCAAATTTCTTAAAATCTCACTTCAATGGTTATATCACATTTAACAGCTCATGATCAATTTCTGTAATCTAAAGGGGGGTCACGATCGCCAATGAGCGCCTTATAAGGATCATTTTTTCCTATACGTTTTTTTAATTCTTCATTTGCACGGATGATCAGGTCAGGATCAGTGAAAACATCTTGGGCTGTCAAGGCGATAGTTTTAGCAGCGATCAACATTCCTTTGATGCCAATACTTGTTCCTCCTGCGGCGACAGCTTGCCAAGTATGTGCTGAAGTGCCAGGGACCCATGTGGCAGCGCTCATGCCTGCGGTAGGTACTTTCCAGCTTACATCGCCCACATCAGTAGACCCACCCCCTTTCCTTTTTTCTACGGAATAAGGGGTGATTTCTTCTCCTGATTCAATTTTGTAATCACTTCTATAGGTTTTGAGTATTTGTTGAGCAAACTTAATTTCTGCATCGTTGTATCGCATCCCCCCAACAGATAAGAGGTTTTCATACATAACTTCTGATAGAGTTTCATTGGGCAGGAGGTTATAAAGGCCATGAATAATTTCATAATCCATGGTGGTTTCGGTCCCTATGGCCGCACCTTGTGCTGCCTTAACTACCCTTTCAAAAATAGCTTTAACATTGGCGACTTCTGGGTTCCTTACATAATAAAAAACCTCGGCAAAGGCGGGTACGACATTGGGAGCTTCACCGCCACTGGTAATTACATAGTGAATTCTTGTTTCTTGAGGAACATGCTCTCGAAGCATGTTCACCATATGATTCATGGATTCAACTCCGTCAAGGGCAGAACGACCACGTTCGGGAGAAGTTGCAGCATGTGAAGATTCCCCATAAAATCTGAATTTAGCAGATTTATTAGCCAGGGAGGATCCGGGGTTTGCGTTATTATTACTGCTTGGGTGCCAATGCAAAACGGCATCTACATCATCGAATAATCCGGCTCTTACCAAATAAACTTTCCCCGCACCCCCTTCTTCAGCCGGTGTACCATATACCCTAAGAGTTCCCTTTATTTTTTTGGTTTTTAACCAGTTTTTTATTGCGATGCCAGCAGCAACCGATGCGGTACCGAAAAGGTGATGTCCACAGGCATGACCCGCTCCTCCTGTAATCACTGGATCTCGAGTGGGAATTGCTTTTTGAGATACCCCAGGCAATGCATCGTATTCGGCGAGTATGGCAATGACGGGTTGT
>Ga0233444_10004678_pt1 | contig 13002 bp, 15 predicted proteins | sample SI_124_October20_6_FD_182792 | JGI IMG/M metagenome (GOLD analysis project Ga0233444, IMG submission 182792) | Seawater microbial communities from Saanich Inlet, British Columbia, Canada - SI_124_October2016_10_MG | ecosystem: Environmental > Aquatic > Marine > Inlet | place: Canada: British...
CTCATTACGAAAATTACATTGGTCAGTAGCACCTCTCTCATCATCAGTAGCTGGATCGATAATTGATACTTTTTTATTTTTTTCGATAGCTTTTTATGGCACAGAAGTTCCATGGATAACTTTAGCTTTAGGTGACTTAACAGTAAAATTAGTGATCGCCCTACTAATGTTGATTCCTTTTAAATTTTTGATTAAAAGCATAAAGGATTTTACCCAAGAAACTTCAAATTAGATTTAACTATGAAAAAAATTTTAGGAATTATTGTTTTAAGTTTATTTTTGAATAGCAACTCTTATGCTAAAATAAAATCAAATGACATCACTTTTCCTGGAAAATATTATACGAAAGAAATAAAAGCTTGTTCGGCAATTCCTGAAGATAAATCATTTAGAAATCAATCAACTATTGACACTGTAAAAAGTGTAATAGGTTTTGATTGGTCAAAACACCATACAGAATATAGCAATTCAATTTTGGTAGACCATACAGCTATAACTACGCCTATCAAAGTTATGATTGCAGCAACACACCTTGCTGTGGGAAATAAAAATCAAGCTAACATTAATTTAGCTAAAAATTTATTACTAGAAATAGCAAAAGCAAATACCTTACATAATTCTATTGGTTATGAGGAATTGAAAACAAAACCAAAGTGCTGGGAAAATAATGACCCAAAAGCCCCTTGCTGGTACCATGAATTTGAATTTGCTGGACAATGGTTTGGAAATTATATGATCAGTGCAATAATGCTTAAATCTGAATTAGATAAAGAAGAGTTTAAGGTCGTTAATAAATACATTAAAAAAATGTACAAAAAATTCTTAAAGCCAATACAATTTAAGAAAAATGACAAAGGGTTTTATGCAATGGCTAATGGTGGATTATCAACATTAATTTATGCATCTTGGACAGATGATAAAAAACTTGCTGCAAAAGAAATTAATCATACCTTTAAAGAAATAGATAAGCTTTTTTATGACGATGGGTACATTAATGATAATTCTTTCAGAGGTTTAAGAGGACAATGGTATCACTCATATGGAGTTGATATCGCTTTAGGATATATTTATATTGCTAAATTATGGGGAGCTACAGTTCCACAAAATATACAAGACAAACTAGTCAATTCAGCTAAAGTAGTAAATTTAGCTATCACTGATCCTAAAAAGTTTTTAGAAAGAAAAAACCCTAATGGTTTAGCAAGAAACAGGATTACAGATCCGAAAAAAGCCACGCCTCATACTCATCAAATGGCTATAGCTATAGATACACTTATGGAAATAGTCACTGGTGTTAAATTGGAACACGATCCAATATATTTGCAAAAAAGAAAAATGCATACACCGGACGGAATAGACGATTTAATTGGGTTTAATCCTAATTGCATTTAATTAATGAAGAGTTTTTTTATTTTTTTCTACAAAAAGATCAGTTAATTGATTAATCATAACATCCCCTAAATCTTGAACGTCAGTGATTTTAACTGCTTGATTATAGTATCTTGTAACATCATGACCAATTCCAATTGCTAGTAATTCAATATTACTTTTATTTTCAATCCACTTAACAGTTTTTTTAAGATTAGATTCTAGATAGTCACTAGTATTTGTTGAAAGAGTCGAGTCATCAACTGGTGCTCCGTCGGATATTACCATTAATATTTTTCTATCTTCTTTTCTTCTGTTCATTTTATAATAAGCCCACTTAAGCGCTTCTCCATCAATATTTTCTTTAAGCAATCCCTCTTTAAGCATTAGCCCCATATTATTTTTTGCTTGTCTCCAAGGAGTGTCTGCTGATTTATAAATGATATGCCTAAGATCATTTAATCTTCCTGGTAAAGTTGGTTTATCATTTTTCATCCATTTTTCTCTAGAAGATCCACCTTTCCAATGCTTGGTAGTAAATCCCAGTATCTCAACTTTAACCGCACATCTTTCTAATGTTCTTGAGAGTATATCTGCACATATAGCTGCAACTGAAATGGGTTTCCCCCTCATTGAACCTGAGTTGTCTATTAAAATTGTTACCAATGTATCTTTAAACTCAATGTCTTTTTCTTTTTTAAAAGATAAGGAATTAAATGGATCCATAATTATTCTTGGCAATTTTGATGTATCTAATAATCCTTCTTCAAGATCAAAACTCCAGGATCTATTTTGTTTTGCTAAAAGTTTTCTTTGTAATTTATTTGCGAGTTTGGATATAAAATTTTTTAATTGCAATAACTGCTGATCTAAATTTTTTCTTAACCTTGTTAACTCCTCAGCGTTCTCTAATTCCTCCGCCTTTATAATTTCATCAAATTCTTCAGTATAAGTTTTGTAATTTATATCGCCCAAGGCACTTTTACCTTTTTTTCTAAAATCAGGTTGAGAACTGTCCTCTATTTCAATATCTTCTTCAGCTTGATCTGACTCTTTTGCCTCATTTTCAAGATTAGGCATACCAGAGTCTATGGACATCTCCTCTTGTTTATCTTCTTTTTCTTTTGCTTGTTTTTCTTGGTTATCTGGTTTGTTTTGTTTATCGTCATTGTTTTGTTCTTCATCTCTTTTCTCTTCTTCATCTAAATTTTCGTCTAAATTCATATTGGTAATAAGCTCAGATATTAAGGAATTAAATTTTTCTTGATCTAAAGTAAAATCATTCAGTTGATTAATTTTGTCTTTAAATTTTTCGTTTAAATCTTTTTTATAAGATTTTAATTTTTTATCGATCTGGCTATTGTTCTCAAATTTAAGAAATTTTGTTCTCAGGTAATTTTCAAAGGACTCAACAATTTTGTCTTCACTACTTTTAAGGTCAAGACCAGATATTCTCTCTTGGTAAAAAGTTTCAATATTATTTTTTATTCCCTTAAAATAATCTGTGCCAATTTTTTCACATCTAATTTTCTCTGAAATTCTATATAATTGTTTAGATATATTGCCTTCTGGCTCGTACATTTTAAATGTTTTAGGGTTAGAAAATCTATGTGTCAGGGATTTCGAGTCTGCAATTGCTCTGATTTGGTTATAATTTAATTTGTTATTAATTGGAGTTAGCTCCGGTAATCTAATTAAGTTTTTTTTTAATTTAGAACTGTCGTTACCAAATGAAACTTCAATTTTTTGGGAATTGGATAACGATCTAACTGTCGAACTTATTGCAGTTTTAAAATCAGCTATTTTCTCTTTTTTATTTTCCACTTTATAAAGTGATATTAATAGACGACTCTGGCAAGTCTTCACCAAAACATCTTTGGTAATATTCAGATATTATTTTCTTTTCTAACTCGTCACATTTATTTAAAAATGTAATTCTGAAAGAATAACCTTGATCTTTAAATATATTTGTATTCTCCGCCCAGTGTAAAACTGTACGGGGACTCATAACAGTTGAGATGTCTCCATTAATGAAACCTTTTCTTGTCAGATCAGCAACTTTTATCATGTTTGATAAAAGCTCTTTTCCATCCTTATTATTAAAGTTTTTATTTTTTGCTAAAACTATTTCTAGCTCCTTTTCAAACGGTAGATAATTCAGCGTTGAAACTATATTCCATCTATCCATCTGTCCTTGATTAATCTGCTGTGTGCCATGATAAAGACCAGTGGTGTCTCCCAAACCTACAGTATTTGTTGTTGCAAATATTCTAAAAAAATCATGTTGCTCTAGGACTTTATTTTTATCTAATAATGTAAAACTACCTTCACTCTCTAAAACTCTTTGGATAACAAACATTACATCAGGTCTACCTGCATCGTATTCATCAAAAACTAATGCTATTGGATTTTGAATTGACCAAGGCAAAATACCTTCTTTAAATTCAGTAATTTGTTTTCCTTCTTTTAGAACTATTGCTTCTTTTCCAATTAAATCAATTCTACTTATATGGCTATCTAAATTTACTCTTACACAAGGCCAGTTAAGTCTTGCTGCAACTTGTTCTATATGGGTAGACTTTCCTGTTCCATGGTAACCTTGAATTAATACTCTTTTGTTAAAGGAAAATCCGGCTAAGATCGCTAAGGTAGTGTCTTTATCAAATTTATAATCAGGATCTAACTTTGGCACATATTCATTTTTTTTTGAGAAAGCGTTAACTTTCATATCACTTTCAAAACCAAAAGTTTGTTTTACTGATAATTTAATGTCAGGTTTTTGAAGCAATTGTTGTGAACTCATTTTTTTCCTAAAGTTTTTTTAAGCTGACTATAAGCTAAAGTAATTTTTTTTAATTTTTCTTCAAATTTTTTGTTACCTTGATTTTTATCAGGATGATATTTTTTTACAAGTTCTTTAAATTTTGCTTGAATTTGTTCCCATTTTATCTCTTGATTTAAATCTAATACTTCTAAAGCATCCTTATCTTGTTGAGAAACTTTTGTTTTTTTAAAATCTCTAAAGTTTGAGCTTTTAAATATGTTTAATTTATCGTCTAAGGCGTTATTCCATAAAATATTAAAAAAATTATCAGATGATCCAAAAGTTTTTGTTGATTTATGCCATGTTAAATCAGATTTAATGAAAAATTCTATCTCTTGATCGTTCATGTTTTCAAAATAATTCCATTTCTTATTAAAAATTTTGATATGAGTTAAACATAGCAATCTGTAGCTTTTGCTATTGTCTTTTTCTTTAGGGGCTTTATATGCCCCGGTTTCGTTACAATTATCCCAATCACAAATAATTTTCATTGAATAATTCTATATAGTAAAATCAAATTGATGAAAAATTATTTTGAAGAAATTCGCCTAAAACTTAATAGAGAAATCGATATTGAAAATATAGAGATTACCGATAATTCCCATAAACATAGGGGCCATAGATATTTTTCACCAGAAAAATTTCATTTACATCTAAAAGTTAAGTCTTTGTATCTTAGTTCTTTATCAAGAGTAAGTGCTCAAAAAATGATAATGAAAGTTTTAAGCAATGAATTAAAAACAAAAATACATGCTTTAGAAATTAGTATTGAGAAATAGCTAAACTTAATTTTTTAAAATTATTTATTGTTATTTTGCTTTTATTTGGTAAAACAGTTTTTCCAATATTCTTTAAAAGAATAAAATTAATTTTATCATCATTATTTTTCTTATCATTTTTAAGGTATGGAATTAGTCTATTAACAGAACTTTGTTTTGAATATTTTTTATATGTGTAAGCTAAATTGTTTTTTAAATAAATATTTTTAATGCGATCTAATATTTTCGATGAGCATATATTTTTAAGCACTGATAATTTAGTTGCTAAAATCATGCCTGATAAAACAGCTTCACCATGTGTAGTTTTCTTAGAATAGTTATTTTTAACCTCGATTGCATGTGCAAATGTATGTCCAAAATTTAAAGTCATTCTTAAATTTTTTTCATCAACATCCCGTTTAACAAAATGTATTTTTATTTCACAACTTCTTTTAATTGCATAAGTTAATTCTTGATTTTTTTTAGCTATTAGTGATTTTGTGTTTTTTTCTAACCAGGTGAAAAATTTTTTATCTTTTATAATCGAATGTTTAAGAATTTCTGCATATCCACAAATCATTTCTTTTTTTGATAAAGAGTTAAGAAACGTAGTGTCGCTGATTACTAATTTTGGTTGATAAAATGACCCTATAAGATTTTTACCGTAATTTGAGTTAACACCAGTTTACCGCCTATCGCCGAGTCAACCTGAGCAAGCAACGTTGTAGGTATATTAATAAAATTAATTCCTCTTTTGAAAATACTTGCGACAAAACCAGCAACATCGCCTGTGATTCCTCCACCTACTGCAATTATTAAATCTGATCGATTAAAATTTTTCGATAGCAATATTCTTAAGAAGTAATTTACACTATTTAAAGACTTATTTTTTTCATTTGCAGAGAAAGGAAGAAATATAAGATTATAATTTTTTAATTTATTTTTTAAAATTTTTTTAAATTTAAATGGAATTTTTTTATCTATTATTAACGCTATACTTTTTGTATTGGGGCACAATAATTTCAATTTTTTAGGCATTTCATTTAGAGTATCCTTTCCAATTAAAATAGAATATTTAAAATTTTTATTACTAAAATTAATTTCCTGATTTTTCATATATACCTAATATCTTACTTACAACTTCATTTAATTTAAGTGAATTGCATTTTATTCTATAATCTGCTTCATTATAAATTTTTTTTCTATCAAAATAAATTTTTTTTACTGTTTCAGCTATATCTTTTTTATATAAAAGTGGTCTTTGTCTACTTTTCTTCAGTCTTTTTATTAATTCATAAATTGGCACATCTATCCAAAAACTCGTTGAGTATTTTTTTGTATTTTTTCTAATTGCTTTGTTCAAAAAAGCACCTCCACCTAAGGATATAACAGAGTTATCTTTTTTTAATTCAGATAGAGTTATTTCATTTTCAATTTTTCTAAAATAACTTTCACTTTTGTTTTTAAATATTAAATTAATTGACAATCCTTCCTTAGCTTCAATTATTTTATCAACATCAATAAAATTATATTTAAGCTTTTTAGCTAATTTTTTACCAATGGAAGATTTTCCTACCCCCATCATTCCGGTCAAAGTAAGGTTTTTTACCACTTTAACATCCTTTTTGATTTTGATTTTTCATAAATATGTCTTATTTATTGAGTTTAAATCAAATCAAATAGTATGCAACTCAAATACAACAGACAGCCTGGCCTAGGAGCTTCAATATTCAAAACTTTATTAAAGTTATTATTATTAATTGTAATTTTAATTTTTGTAATTTTTTTAATAGAAAAAATAAGTTTCCCTACCCCAGAAAAGAAATATCAAATTGATGTTACTAATGAAATTAAAAAACTTTAATTACATAGTTGGCATATTAATTTTTTTCTCTTATTCACCCTTATTTAGTGAGGATAAAATTGATATTTGGAAAAACAAAAAAGAAGTTATCAAAGAAAATATTAAAAAAGATGAAAACAATACTCCAAAAAAAAATAATTTAGAGTCGTTCCAGACTATACAAGCAGTAGAAAAAATTCAAATTCAAGAAGGTTCAGAAATTCAGAGTGAAGAGCAGCAAGTATTTGGTATTTACGATCCTGCAAATTATAATTTTAGCCTAAATATGTGGTCAAAAACGAAAGCTGAAGATTTAAGATCAAGTTTAAAAAGATTAAATAAGATAAAACTTTCTAAATCTTCGAATGAAATTTTAGAGGGTATCTTATTTTCATTTTCATATCCGCCCCAAGGAATGGATGAAAAAGAATTTGTTAATTTAAAAATTAATTGGTTAATTAATCATGATCGGGAAGATTTGATTGAGAGTTTTTTAAAACAAAATGAACAATTCAATAATAAAAGTAAAGCTGTTCAATATTTAGTCGATAAAAATATTGCAAGTGCAAATATAAAAGAAGCATGTGAAAAGATTAGTTTTATCGACGCTAAGATTAAAGACGCATATCTTGAAAAATTTAAAATTTACTGCTTAGTTTTTAATAATAAAAAATCCCAGGCACAACTTTTGTTAGATTTATTACGTGAGCAGAAACAATCTAGTAATTTTTATGATGATAAAATTAATTTTCTTCTTGGAGTAAGCGAAAAAACTAACAACAAAATAAATGAACAAAATCTCTTAAATTTTTATCTCTCGAGCATAACAATTACTGACTTCAAATATGAACCTACAAATAAAACGAAGCCAGAAATATGGAAATATTTGAATGCAGCTAATTTAATTAATTTAGAGGTCACATCAGATAAAGATAAGTTAAAAGAATTAGAAACTGCAGCAAAAAATGATCAGCTGAACAAAAACAAGATTTTCGAAATTTATGCTCAAATACCCTTTAATTTAAACACCTTAATTAATGCAAAAAATAATTATCAAACCTTGAATGAAAGTGATGCAAGAGCTCTCGTATATCAAAAGTATTTATTATCTGAGTCAGTTGCTTCAAAAATTGAGTATCTTTTGTTACTTGAGGAATTATTTAAAAAAGCTGACTTATCCAAAATTTATTCAAAATTTCTGAGTACTAAAATTGAAGAAATAGGTATAGAGAACCTACCAGAAGAATATAAAGAAGTAGCTAGCGCTAAAATTATTTCTGATGAAGATTTGCTTTTAGGAAAAGTTAAGTACAATGATAAAATTTTACATCAATCAAGAGTATTAAAATATTATGTTGAAGGAGAAAACAAAAAGAAAGTTCAAAAAGATATAGATAAAATTTTTAAAAAAATCACTAAAAATAAAAAGTATTTTGTTTCAGCAAAGGATCTAGCTTTAGCCGATGCCTTAATAAAAGATGGTTTTTCTCTACCCTCGAGCTTTAGACATGACGAACTTACAAAAAAATTTGAAGCACCAAAAAATTTAATACAATTAATCGATAATAATCAAAAAGCATTTTTAGCCTTAAAAATAGTTGAAATAATTGGTGAGGATGAGCCTTATCAACTGGATCCTGAAACCATATACTTTGTTACTAATCTTTTGAATAAAATGGATTTAATTACAATAAGAAATAAAGTTTTAAATTCTGCTCTACCATTAAGAACGTAATTAAAATATAATTAGTTATGTCCAAAAGAGAAATTGTTATTGAGCCAGATCCTATTTTAAGAAAAAAGAGTGAAAATTTAGAAAAAGTCGATGATGAATTAAGAAACTTATTAGACGATATGCTGGAAACAATGTATTCAGCACCAGGTATTGGTCTTGCAGCAGTACAGGTGGGTATTTTAAAACGTTTAATAGTAATAGATATTTCCAAAGAAAAAGATGAAAAAAATCCACTTTTTTTAATTAATCCTGAAATAACTTCAAGATCTAAAAATACTTCAATTTACGAGGAGGGTTGTTTATCTTTACCAGGGCATTACGCGGAAATTGAGAGACCAGCTGAATGTCACATTAAATATATTGATTACCATGGAAAAGAAAAAGAAATTCAAGCAAAAGGTCTTTTATCTACTTGTATACAACATGAAGTAGATCACCTTAATGGAAAATTATTTATCGATTATTTATCTAAATTGAAAAAGGACATGATTCTAAAAAAATTAGTAAAATATAAAACAGAGTTAAATAAAATCATTTTATAAATTAGATGGCTTTAAAAATAATTTTTATGGGAACACCGAACTTTGCTGTGCCTATACTAAAGTCAGTGCATGAGTCAAAACATAAAATATTAGAAGTTTATACTCAACCACCAACAAAAAAAAATAGAGGTCTAAAAATTCAAAATTCATCTGTTCATATTTGTGCAAATGAATTAAAAATCCCGGTGCGCCACCCAATTTCTCTTAAAGATAATAACGAGATTAAATATATAAAAAAAATAAATCCAGATGTTGTTATTGTAGTAGCTTACGGTCAAATTTTACCTGAACAGTTGTTAAAAATAGGTAAAACTTCATTCATAAATATTCATGCTTCTTTATTGCCAAAATGGAGGGGAGCGGCACCGATACAAAGAGCTATTATGAACATGGACCATGAAAGCGGGATTTCTATAATGAAGATTGTGCCTAAATTAGATTCTGGGCCAGTTTTATTAAGATCTAAAATAAAAATTTCCCAAGACACTACTTATGAAGAACTTGCTAAAAAAATGTCAAAACTGGGTGGTAAATTAATTTTAGATGCACTTGAATTGCTTGAAAAAAAAAAAGCTGTCTTTATTGAACAGAATGAGTCAGAAGCAAGCTATGCTAAAAAAATTAAAAAATCTGAGTGCAGAATTAATTGGAATAAAAACTCAAATGAAGTGATTGCAAAAATCAATGCTTTAAATTCTAATTTAGGTTCTTGGTTTGAAATAAATGGAAATAGAATAAAAATAATTGAAGCTAAAGAAGTAAAAAATAAAAAAGGTAAACCAGGTATTTTGCTTGATGAAAATTTTACAATAGCATGTTCAAATAATGCAATTCAGATATTAAAACTAAAAAAAGAAGGCAAGCAACAAACAACCGCAGAGGAATTTTTGAGAGGAACCAAAATTAAAATTGGCCAATTGCTTGGTTGAAATGTTTAACTACCTAATAAAAATTGAATATGATGGGACAAAGTTTGTTGGATGGCAAAGTCAAAAAAACGGGATATCGATACAAGATTGTATTGAAAAAGCCTTAAAAAAATTTCTAAAAAAAAAAATTAAAATAATAGGTGCTGGAAGAACAGATAAAGGTGTTCACGCTGCCTCCCAATTTGCTCACTTTAAATCAAAAAAAAAAATAGATAATAAAAAGGCTTTTCTTGACTCGATTAATTTTTTTTTAAAAGAAAAATTAATTTCCATTTTAGAAATTAAAGAAAAAACTGATAATTTTCATGCTAGATTTAGTGCGAAGCTACGTACATACGAATATTTAATAATTAATAGACAAGGAGCTTTATCAATTAATAAAAATAGAGCATGGCATATTAAAAGAAAAATTGATTTAAAATTATTAAAAAAAGGAGCCAAATTATTTGAGGGTATACATGATTTTTCAACTTTCAGAGCCTCTTCTTGTTCTGCTAAATCTCCAATTAAAAAGATGTACCCGATAAAAATTTTTAAAAAAAATGATATGATCAAAATAAAACTAATTTCAAAATCTTTTTTGCAAAACCAAGTAAGATCTATGGTTGGATGCTTAATTTATTTATCTGTGGGCAAATGGAGCCTTATTGAATTTAAAAAAGTTTTTAAATCAAAAAAAAGAATTAACTGCGCACCACCAGCCCCAGCGTGCGGACTTTATCTATTAAATATTAAATATTAACGTTAGAAATATTTTTGTTTTATATACAACTAAGTATAGCTATATTTTTTTTTTCTCTTTTTTTTTTTTCTCCTTCTCGATCCTTCTCTGACTATAAAACCACAACAGTTATTTGAACCACATCGGCATTTATAATTTTTATAATCTTCATCAAAACTAAACCCGTAGTCATAAGAGAATTCCTCACCTTTTTTTATATCTTTTATTGCATGCACCCAAACTTTTAAGCCCGAACCAGTTACCTCACAATTTGGATCACAAGAATGATTAATTAACCTAGCTATATTAAATTTAAAGTCTCCGTCAAGATCATATCTTTTATTTAAATTAAAAAGATAAATTGCTTTATCGTTATCGTATTTAGGATTTTCTTCAGCCTCTTTTCTTGTAATAACTTTACCTTTGTATTCTATTATCTTAGTTCCTTTTTTTACATCTTTGGTTGCATATAAACCAAAATTATCAATTTTAGATCTTTTAGTTTTATATAACCTCACTTGAAATATTCCTCGAGGATATTTTGATATATTTTAGTTAAGTTTTTTAAATCTTTTAACGAGACACACTCATCGATTTTGTGCATGGTTTTATTCACCAAGCCAAATTCAAGGCAAGGAGAAATTTTTCTTATGAATCTTGCATCAGACGTACCCCCAGTCGTAGAAAATTTAGGAGTTATTTTAGTAATTTTTTTTATTATTTTTTTTGCTATATAAATTGTGTTATTAGGTTTAGTCAGAAAAGACTCACCGCTTACATGAAAATCTATTTTAAATTTACATTTATTTTTTCTGGTTATACTTTTGACTACTTTACTAATTTTTTTTTTTAGACTATTAGAAGTGTGAAGATTATTAAATCTAATATTAAATTGAGCTCTTGCTGTTGCTGGTATTACGTTAGTTGCTTCATTATCTACATTTATAGAAGTAAACTCTAAGTTAGAAGACTGAAAATTTTTATTTCCTTGATCAAGTTTGTTTTCTTTAAGTTTTTTGCATATAGCTATTAATGTATTAATCGGATTATTTACCAAGTGAGGGTAAGCAACATGACCTTGTGTACCTGAAATCTTAATTAAACCAGACAAGCTTCCCCGTCTTCCGATTTTTATCATCTCTCCAAGTTTATTAGGATTTGTTGGTTCACCAACTATACAAAAATCTATTTTCTCTCTCTTTTTTTTTAAATAATCTACTACTTTTTTTGTTCCATTAATTGCCAAACCTTCCTCATCGCCAGTAATTAAAAAGCTTATAGAGCCATTAAATTTTTTCCTTTTTTTTAAGAATTGATTTACCGCAGATACAAAGCAAGCAATAGAGCTTTTCATATCATTAGCTCCTCTACCTATTAAATAATTATTTTTAATTATTGGTTTAAATGGGTTTACAGTCCAATCTTTTAAATTTCCTGGAGGGACTACATCGGTATGTCCTGCATAACATAAATTAGGACTTTTTTTTCCTAATCTTGCATATAAATTTTTAATTGGTTTACTTTTTTTATCTTTAAACTCTAAAATTCTGCATTCAAAACCAAGTTTTTTTAATTGTTTACTTAAATATCTTATTGCCCCAGCATCTTTAGGTGTGACACTTGGAAATTTAATCAGCTCTTTGGCTAATGTTAGTTCATTAATGTTAGGCATTAGTCTCTAAGTAAATCGTTAATTGATGTTTTGCTTCTAGTTTTTGAGTCTACTTTTTTAACAATAACAGCGCAATACAAAGAGGGACCATCTGGATTAGTTTTATTGGGCAAACTACCTGGAACAACAACAGAATATGCTGGAACTTTTCCATAAGTTATTTCTCCTGAAGTTCTATCAACAATCTTTGTAGATGCTCCTATATAAACTCCCATTGAAATAACAGCTCCTTGCTCAACTAATACACCTTCAGCTATTTCAGATCGAGCTCCAACAAAACAATTATCTTCTATTATTACTGGACCAGCTTGCAATGGCTCAAGTACACCACCTATTCCAGCTCCACCTGAAATATGACAATTTTTTCCAACCTGAGCACAAGAACCAACCGAAGCCCAAGTGTCTATCATTGTACCTTCATCAACATAAGCTCCAAGATTTACAAACGAAGGCATAAGAACAACATTCTTTGCTATGAAAGAGCCTCTTCTTACAACGCCGTTAGGTACATGCCTATAGCCAGCTTTTTTCCAATCTTTTTCTTTCCATTTAACAGTCTTACCAGGAACTTTGTCATACCATGTTGTGTATGGTCCTTTTGACATTGTCA
>Ga0233444_10004679_pt1 | contig 13001 bp, 14 predicted proteins | sample SI_124_October20_6_FD_182792 | JGI IMG/M metagenome (GOLD analysis project Ga0233444, IMG submission 182792) | Seawater microbial communities from Saanich Inlet, British Columbia, Canada - SI_124_October2016_10_MG | ecosystem: Environmental > Aquatic > Marine > Inlet | place: Canada: British...
TTGATTGTAATAAAAAAGGACAACCAGTATTAGTTGGAACAACAAGTATTGAAAAATCTGAAAAAATTTCTTCTTTTTTAGAAAACAAAAACATCAATCATAATGTTCTTAATGCTAAACAACATGAAAAAGAAGCAAAGATTATTGCTGAAGCAGGTAAAGTCGGCTCCGTTACAATTGCAACAAATATGGCGGGAAGAGGAACGGATATTAAATTAGGTGGCAATAAAGACTTTGTAGAAAATGGAAAAAAAGCTGATGAAAATGAAATTAAAGAAAATGAGTCAAAAGTGAAAAAACTTGGTGGTTTATTTATAATTGGAACAGAACGACATGAAAGCAGACGAATAGATAATCAGTTGCGTGGTCGTGCTGGTAGACAAGGTGATCCAGGTAGCACAATCTTTTTTATAAGTTTGCAAGATGAACTAATGAGAATATTTGGAGGGGAGTCTATTGATGGAATGCTTAAAAAATTAGGGCTCAAAGAAAATGAGTCAATAGACCATCCATGGATTAATAAAGCTATGGAGAGAGCTCAAAAGAAAGTTGAAGGTAGAAATTTTGACATTAGAAAGACACTAATTAAATTTGATGATGTTATGAATGATCAAAGGCAAGTCATATTTTCACAAAGATTAAAAATTCTTAAGGAAAATGACATTAATAAAATTTTAAAAGATTTTTTTGATGAAATATTAATAGATTTAAACACATCAAGAGTGAATTATCAAAAATCTCAAGATCAAAAAAGTTACTTAACTGAAATTAAAGGTTTTACAGGCAATGCAGTTAACGACGCTCAACTTCTAGATTATGGAAAACTAGAATTAAATGAATTTCGTGAAAAAATAAAAGAACTATATTTAAATAAAAAAGATTCTAGAATTGAAACTTTAGGAAAAGATCAAAATAACAATTTAGAAAAAAAAATATTCTTACAAATAATTGATTTTTCTTGGAGATCCCACTTACAATATTTAGAGCAATTAAGACAAGTTATAGGTCTTCGACAATATGGTCAAAAGGATCCTCTCTCAGAATTTAAAAAAGAAGCATTCATATTATTTGAGGGACTATTAGCAAAAATCAAAAATGATCTAATTAAATTTCTTTTAAATTTAAATATTGTTATTTCTGATCAAAAAGAAAAAAAAATTGATAATAATACAAATACCCAAGAAGAAAAAAAAGTGGGCAGAAATGAGAAATGCCCATGTGGATCTGGAAAAAAATTTAAACATTGCCACGGCAATATTTGATTACTTTATTTTTTTAAAAGCATTTAATGCTCTCGTTCTTGCTTCTTCATGTACAACCAGCGGAAATGGATAATCTTTTCCCAATTTAAATTTTTTATCATTCTTTAATTCCCAAGGCTTGTGTATGAATTTTTCTGGAAAATTTTTTAATTCTGGAACCCATTTTTTTACATACTTTCCCTCTTTATCAAATTTTTCTCCTTGGAGAATAGGATTAAAAATTCTAAAGTATGGTGCTGCGTCAGCTCCGCAACCGGCAACCCACTGCCAACCTGCAACATTGCTTGCTTCACTGTAATCTAATAAACAATTCTTAAAATATTTTTCACCTTCTTTCCAGTTTATTAGCAGATGCTTAACTAAAAATGATCCAACGATCATTCTTACTCTATTATGCATCCATCCAGTTGAATAAAGTTCTCTCATCCCTGCATCTACAATAGGATAACCGGTTAAACCTTTTTTCCAAGCGAATAAATATTTGGTATTTTTTTCCCAAGGAAATTTATCAAATTTCTTTGAATAATTATTTGTTAACATATGTGGAAAATAATTAATCAAGGTATGATTGAATTCCCTCCACCCAATTTCAGCTAAAAATTTTGATATACCAATTGTTTTGTTTTTAGTTTTCATGCATTCACTCCAAATTGTTTCAACATGTAGTTGTCCAAATCTTATAAAAGGAGAAAGTTTTGATGTTCCAATTATATTAGGAAAATTTCGTCCATCAGAATAATTTGTAATTCTATTTTTTATAAAATCTCTTAATTCTTTTAGTGCACTTTTTTCACATGGTGACCATATTTTTTCAAAATTTTTAAACCAATTTTTTTTTGGTAATATTTCATCAGGTTCAATGCAATTAAGGAAATAATTTTTTCTTTTTTGACATTTTTTAATTATTTTTTCTTTAGTTGGAATTTTTTCGATGTAGTATCTTTCCGCGTTTCTCCAAAAAGGAGTAAATACTTTAAATGGAGTGCCATCACTTTTTTTTACTTCATTTACTTCATTTAGAACGTTTCCTTTACAAATTTTAAAAGGAATTTTTTTAATTTTTAAATTTTTTATAAGATGATTATCAAATTTTAAATAATCAGGTTCGTATACCTTGTTCCAATATATTGAAATATCTTTTTTTTTAAATAGTTTATCAAAAAAAGCTTTGAAAGAATCTACTTTAACTATTTCAAGATTTATATTAAGGTCGCCTAAATCTTTTTTAAAATTGTAAAGTGATTTGCTTAGCCACCATTTTTGAGCTTCCTGATTTATATAAGTCATCTTTTTATATAAGTAGACAACTACTACTTGGTCATGGTTTTGTGTTGCTTCTATAAGTCCATTATTTTTAGTAATTCTAAAATCATCTCTCAACCAGAATAGTCCAATTTTTTTACCCATATATTGATTATAATTAACAGATAAAATTTTATTTTTCGATGTGAAAAACTAGTTGGTGGTGGCCTTGGTTTGAATCGCACAAACGACACATACCTTTTCAGGGTACTGCTCTACTACTGAGCTACAAGGCCTAATATCTAAAAGTAATTCTACCTTTAGTTAAATCATACGGGGTCATTTCTACCATAACGTTGTCGCCCGCGAGAACTCTTATTCTATTCTTTCTAAGCTTACCAGCTGTGTGAGCTAAAATTTCATGGTTGTTTTCTAATTTTACTCTAAACATTGCGTTTGGTAACAATTCTGTAACTTTTCCTTTAAATTCTAATGTTTCTTGTTTTGCCAATTAATTTCCTTTTTTTAATCTAATTTTAATCGAATTAGCATGACCCTCTAAATTTTCATGCTCAGCTAAATTTATAACTGATGGGCCCAATCTTGCAATACCTGTTTTTGTAATCTTTATTAACGAATGTCGCTTTAAAAAATCATTAACAGATAAGCCTGATGAAAATTTTGCAGTTCCTGAAGTAGGCAATACATGATTAGGGCCTGCAATATAATCTCCTACTGCCTCAGGTGAATACTTGCCTATGAATATCGAACCGGCATTTTTTACTTTTTTTAGGATTTTATTATTATATTTCATACAAATTTCCAAATGTTCAGGAGCAATAGTATTAATTATTTCTATGATCCTTTTTTTATTTTTAGTGAAAATAGCTAAGCCATAATTTTTTAAACTTTTTGAAGCTATATTTTTTTTTGGCAACTTTTTGATTTGTTTTTTTAAGCTTTCATTCACTCTTTTGATTAAATCATGGCTGTTTGATACTAAAATTGATTGTGCAAAAATATCATGTTCAGCCTGTGCTATTAAATCAGCCGCGATCCAGTCTGGGTTGGCATATTTGTCTGCTACTATACTTACTTCAGACGGGCCTGCTACCATGTCAATTCCTACTTCTCCAAATACTTCTTTTTTTGCTGAAGCAACAAATGCATTTCCCGGACCTACAATCTTATCTACCTTTTTTATAGTTTTTGTACCATAAGCTAGTGCAGCAATTGAGTGCGCTCCTCCTGTTTTATATATCTCACTTACTCCACATTTTTTTGCTGCATATATAACAGCTGGATTAACATTGGAACCTAAAGTAGGAGTAGTCAAATAAATATTTTTAACACCAGCTACAATCGCCGGAATACAGTTCATTAAAACAGTGCTTGGGTAACTGGCATTCCCCCCGGGAACATAGACACCAACTCTATCAATTGCTGAATATTTATATGACAATTCATTATTAAACTTATCTTTAAATTTAAAGGAAATAAACTTTTGTTTTTTGTGAAATATTTTAATTCTGTTAAAGGCAAGATCGATAGATTTTTTAAGTTTTGTATCCATTTTTTTTGTAATTTTACTTATTTCTTTTTTTGAAAATACAATCTTAGTAGATTTAGTCTTTATTTTTGAAAATTTTTTTTCATAATCTAAAACTGCTTTATCTCCGTTTTTTTTCACATTAGATATTATTTTAATAACAGATGAAGTTTTGGCCTTCTGATTAAATTTTCGTTTGTTAAGAATATTTTCTAACTTCTTTATAAAAATTTTTTGATCTAAATTAATAGTTTTTAGCATTATAGAACTTTATGTTTAGGTTTATTTTTTGTATTCCATGCTTCCCCTTGGTCATCTAAAGTTACTTCAATTATCTCTGAAATTATCTTTATAACCGAGTCGCCTGCAAAAGTTATTTTCATTTCATAGTTATTATCAGGCATTTGACTGCTTTCAATAGCTAGAAAATCTAAAAAATTTTCTTTTTTTACTTGATTGATATTTTTTGAATAAACCTTAAGGATATTATCAAATTTTAAAACAGTTCTAATCCTTTTATTTTTTCTAAACACTCCTTTTTCAGCATCTTCCCACATAAATCGATTTAATTGCATTAAAAAAATTTTATTTTTTTTTAAATTAGCAATATTTGAAATACTGGCAATTGAGTCCTGTAAATATGCAGAAACTACTCTCAAATCCTCTTCAGTCCTTGCAATTAGCTTTAGATTTTTTGTTTTCATCTTAAATTCTCTTTATTTGAGCTTTGCACTTTTTTAATTTGATTTCTAACAATTCGTACCCTCTATCGAGGTGATAAATTCTATTAATAACTGTTTTATTTTCAGCCATTAAACCTGCTAAAACTAAGCTGACAGAAGCTCTAAGGTCTGTTGCCATAACCTCAGCTCCAGCTAATTTTGTAGGTCCTTGAATAAATGCTGTTTTATTTTTTATTTTTATATTAGCACCCATTCTTTTTAGCTCAGGCACATGCATAAATCTATTCTCAAAAATATTTTCTTTAATTTTTGATACACCATTAGCTTGTGTCATAAGCACCATAAGTTGTGCTTGCAAATCCGTAGGAAAGCCTGGATATGGTTTTGTGGTAATATTAAATTTTTTTATTTTTTTATTTCTCTTTATTATAATTGATTTTTTTAATTTTTTTATTTTTACACCCATTTTTTTTAAAATATCTATTTCGCTTTTAACTATTTTTGGATCTATATTATTTATAGTAATCTTTTTTCCTACTAATGCGCCTGCTATCATATAGGTTCCAAGCTCAATTCTATCAAAGATTACCTCATGAAAAATTTTTATATTAATTTTTTTGCATTCATTAATAATGATTGTTCTTCCAAGAATTTTTATTTTTCCTCCCAATTTATTTAAAAAAAAAATAAGATCCTTTATCTCCGGTTCAATCGCGCAATTTTTTAGTACTGTTTTTCCTTTTGCTTTGAAGGCTGCTAGTAAAGCATTTTCCGTTGCACCAACTGATATATTTGGGAATGTTATATTTGCTCCTTTCAAACCTTTTTTTGCATCAGCTATAATATACCCATTTTTAATTTTAATTTTTGCTCCTAACTTTTTCAAAGCAAATAAATGTAAGTCAACAGGCCTTGTTCCAATCGCACATCCACCTGGTAGTGAAACTTTTGCTTTTCCATATTTAGTTAACAATGAGCCTAAAACTAAAACTCCAGCTCGCATTGTTTTTACAAGTTTATAGGGCGCGCGAGTGTTAATATCTTTTTTTTTATTTATAATGTCTATAGTATTTTTTTTTTTCGAAATTTTTAAATCTAATCCAATAAATTTTAATAATTCGATCATTGTAAAAATATCCTTAACTAAAGGTATATTTTTCAATTTTACTTTATAAGCTAATATTGATGCTGCTAGAATTGGTAGTGTAGCATTTTTAGAACCTGAAATGATTATTTTTCCTAATAACTCTCTATTACCTTTAATTATAAGTTTCTGCATTAAAGAAATTTAAATCTTAGGGAGTGTGACGCCTTTTTGTTTCATATACTTACCTTTTCTATTTGCGTAAGTCACGTTGGGCTTTTCATTCCCTTTAATGAAAACAAATTGAGCAACACCTTCATTTGCATATATTTTTGCTGGAAGCGGTGTGGTATTAGAGAATTCTAATGTAACATGCCCTTCCCAACCAGGTTCAAGTGGAGTGACGTTAACTATTATTCCACATCTTGCGTACGTCGATTTCCCAAGGCAAATAACAAGAACATCCTCTGGAATTTTGAAATATTCCATCGTTCTTGCTAATGCAAAAGAATTTGGGGGAATAATGCATTCTTTAGCAATTTTTGTTACAAAACTTTCTTTTTTAAAAACCTTGGGATCAACTATTCCAGAGTTAACATTGGTAAATATTTTAAATTCGTTTGAAACACGGGCGTCATATCCGTATGAAGATAAGCCGAAAGATATTTTTCCTTTTCTTACTTGTTTATCTACAAAAGGTTTTATCATTCCTTTAGTTTTAGCTGCTTGTTTAATCCATTTGTCTGATAGAACTGACATTTTTCTTTATTATTGTTTTTTTATATTTCTTTCTTTTTTTTAAATTTTTCTTTAACGCTACTTCACGTATTTTTAAAAATGAATCTTTCTTTTCAGAAGATTTCATTACTTGTTAATCTTTATCTGGATTGGTTAGGTCCTCTAATGTTATGGGCTTATCAATATCGTGCATGATTTTTTCTTTAGAATTTTTAATATCATCGGTAGATCGTTTAGCTCTACGCTCCTCTATTCTGGCTTTGCGTTTTGCTTCCTTTTTCATCGCTTTATCTCCACGTGTAGATTTGTAATCGTAGTGAATTCCCATAACATACGTCCCTTCATTAATTCTTAAATTTACTTCTTGAACTTCTTTTTTGCAAGTATCTTGATTGAAGTAGTTGAATAATTATAAACAAAATTGACAAAAATACGGCAACCAATACATCTTGTAACGGTGTGGCTTTGGGAAATCTAAAATTCCACAAAATTACTAATATAAACCAGATGGCCCAGTTAATTTTTTTAGTCATTTACCTTGCAACCTTCCTCGTTACAGTTTTTTCCATCATTAATATCATTAAAAAAATCTAAAGCTCTTATAGTAGTCATCATATGATTTGTATAAATATTCAAATATCCATTTAAGCTTTCAGAGATATTTTTAGCCTCTTTAATAAATCCTAGTCTTGTAAAATTTATCAACATAATAGCATTGCCATTAGGGATTGTATTGTCTCCTATGTCAATTGGATTAAAAAACATATCATTATTATCTTTAGGATTCTTTTGAAAAATATTTTTTTCATTTAAATAAAATTTATCTATTGTTTCTTTGCATAAATTTTTTGCGATTTCTTTATATTTAAAATTCAATGTTTTATCTGAAAGGTCGTTAAGAGCGTTTATTAGAAAAGCGTAATCCTCAAGAAAAACAATTTTTTCACTGTAGCTATGATAAATGCAATTTTTAATAAATTTTTTTTCTATTTGTAGAAAGAATTTTTCTGCCAACTCTAAATATCCTTTTGAAGGCAAAACTTCATTTGCTGCAACCAATGCACTTATCCATAAGCTATTTAAGTCTAGTTGTGTTTTATCGTCAAAAAAAGGCTTATTTCTTTTTGATCTTATTATTAAAAGTTTATCTAAAATTTTTTTTGGCGCTGGTTTTTTTTCGACTAATATAATCTTGTTTTCCCAATTTCCTTTGATTTCTATTTCGAAATAATCACTTATATTTTCTATGTCTTTAATTTCTTGATACGTATAAACATAATATTTCCCCTCTATACCATCACTGTCTGCATCGTAAGCGGAACCCAAAAAACCAGATTTATTTAAAAAATCATTTTTTATAAATTCGATAGTTTGCTCCAATTTTATTTTGAATTTTTCTTCTTTATTAATTTTACAATATTTAGATAAAAGTAAAATAAATTGCGTATTGTCGTAAAGCATCTTTTCAAAATGAGGGATTACCCAATTTTCATCAACTGTATATCTTGCTATCCCACCTTCAACGTGATCATAAATTCCTTTAAAGCAAAGCTTTTGTATAATTAAAGAAACTGGATCAAGATACTTTATATTGTTTGTTTTATTGTAAAAATATAAAAGTGTTTCATACAAATTAAATGTTGGAAATTTTGGAGCTCCTTTATATCCACCTTTTATTGGGTCAAGGTAATTAATCGAAACTTCTAAGATTGGTTCAAGATCTTGATTTAAAACAGAATTTTTTTTTAATTCTAGATTTTTTATTATCAAATTTTTTTGTTTAATTATATTTTCTCTTTGTTCAGAATAAGTGTCATTAATTTTTTCAAGCACTTCTTTAAAAGTTGGTAGTCCATTTTGAGAATTTTTTGGGAAATATGTCCCTCCCATAAATGGAATGCCATTTTCATCTAAGAACATTGTCAAAGGCCAACCTCCACTTGTCTGATTGAATAATTGAAATGAACTTTGAAAAACAAAGTCTAAGTCTGGTCTCTCTTCCCTGTCAACTTTAATGTTTATAAAATATTTATTCATTAAACTTGCTGTCTCCTTATCTTCAAAACTTTCGTGAGCCATAACGTGACACCAGTGACAGCTTGAATATCCGATGCTTAATAAAATTGGTTTTTTATTTTTTTTAGCAAATTTTAAAGTTTCCTTTGACCAAGTTTGCCAATTCACTGGATTATTTTTGTGCTGCTGAAGGTAAGGACTTGGATCGCTAGCTAAAGAATTTTTATCAATTTGTGTCATCAAAGAAAAATTTTTTTATAATTAAAGATAAAATCATTAGCCCTAAAAACATTAAAATTGGTAAATAGATTTCTGGTGATAAAATAAAATCTGCCATACTAAAAATATCATTTTGCTCAACATAACTATTTAAACCACTACCAATTGAATTAAAAATAAAAATGCCTGGAATAAATCCAAAAAAACTTGAAAAAAAATAATTTGTTTTTTTCATTCTAAAAAGAATTGGTAATAAATTTTGTAAAAAAAAGGGAACTCCTAGACCACCAATAAATCTATAAATAAAAAAATAATAAAACTCATTCTTCTGAAACAATTGAATATATTTTCCAAATTTCTTTTCTAAGATATTTTTAACCATATCTAGAAAAAAAAAGCTTGCAATTGAGTATAAAACCAATGCTCCAATTGAAAGAGATAAAACTGAAATAGCTGTTCCTATCCATTTTCCAAATAAAATTCCTGATATTATTAAAATTGGTGAACCAAAACCTAGCAATGCAACCCAAATAATAGAAAATATAAAAAAATAAATTATGTTGACTGACAAATCAGCGCTAACAAAATTGTCAAGTTCTAATTGTAATTCCTTGTAGTAGAAAAAATCATTTAATCTACTTAATTCTATGCTGGTAAAAATTAAATATATAAATACGATTAATACTAATAAATAAGAAATTCCTAAAAATACTTTCAAATTTTTACTCATAATTTACCTGTACAATAGACAACAATTAAAATATATAACTTTTAATTATTATGAAAAGGACGTATCAACCAAGCAATTTAGTAAGGAAAAGAAGGCATGGTTTTAGGGCTCGGATGGCAACTAAAACGGGCAGGCAACTAATTGCTAGAAGAAGAGCTAAAGGTAGAAAAACTATCTCAACTTAAATCAATGGTTAAGCTTGAAAGTTTAAAAAAAAGCAACCAATTCAAAAAAACATTAACTGAGAAAAAAGTACATTCAGATTTTTTTTCTATTTTTGCAGCTAAAAGTTTTTATACACCAAAATATAAAACAGATTTACTTATAAGTTTTGTTATGAAAAAGAAAATTGGAAATGCAGTTAAAAGAAACAAAATAAGAAGAAAATTAAAAGCAATTGTCCAGAAACTATTAAAAAAAAGAGGTGCAATTAGTAAAGATTATACTTATATAGTTTTTGGTAAATCAAATGCTTATTTGCAAAAACAAAGCACATTAATGCCTTTGATGGAAAAGAGTTTTAACACGATAAAAATTAAATGATTAAATTATTAATTAGATTTGAGATCAACCTTATTAAAATTTATAAATATATATTTTCTCCATTACTTGGAAATAATTGTAGATACTTAACGTCTTGTTCAGAATATTATATTGAGTCACTTAATAAATTTGGGTTGTCGAAAGGTTCTTACATGGGTATGAAAAGAGTTCTGAGCTGTCATCCTATTAAATTTTTAGGTGGGGGATCTAGTTTAGATTTTGTGCCTAATAAAAATAACTTAAAAAAAGAAAATTCAAATGGATAATAAAAATGTATTTGTAGCAATCGCTTTGTCGATGTCAGTTTTACTTTTTTGGGGTGCTTTTTTTGAAACGCCTAAAAAAGACAATCAAAATTTAAATACAAATAATCAAGTACAGCAAAAATCAGAAAATTCAATTACTCCCAACACAAACCAAACTCCGTCCATTAATCAAATCAATATAGAAAAAAAACTTTCTAGAGAAGACTCTATCAATAAATCAAGTAGAATTAAAATTGAGAATAGAAATATTGTTGGTTCGATTTCTTTAGAAGGTGGTTTAATAGATGATATATCCTTTAAAAATCATAAACAAAAAGTCAACGGAGAAAAAAATATTGAATTTTTAAATCCCTCACAATCAGAAAAGGGATTTTATATTGAATCTGGATGGGCCAGTATTGGAAATAACATTAAAGTGCCAACAAAAAATTCAAAATGGGAAGTTGAAGGAAATAAAACATTAACTGATAAATCACCGATAACAATTAAATGGGATAATAAAGAAGGGATAGTTTTCAAGAAAAAAATTGAATTAGATGAAAAATATCTATTCAAAATTAGTCAAGAAATTAACAACTACTCCTCTAAAAATATAGAACTTTATCCTTATGCTCAGATTACAAGAAATAAAATTCCAGACGATATCCAAAATTTTTATATCTCTCACGAAGGTTTTATCGGTGTCTTTAATGGTGAGCTTAAAGAAGATGATTATGACGATATAGAAGATAATAAAATTGTCAGAGAAGCTAATGAAGGATGGTTGGGTATAACAGATAAATATTGGATGACCGTTTTAGTGCCTGAAAAAGGAAAAAATTTTAAATCAACTTTTCAATATAATGATGCTTTTAAAGCAAACTACATAATCAATGACCCCATTAAAATTAATGCTTCTTCAAACGGATCTAGCAATTTTAGACTATTTATAGCCGCAAAAGAAGTAAATACAATTGACACTTATGCAGAAACACAAAAGATAAATAAATTAGATCTAGTTATAGACTGGGGTTGGTTTTATTTTTTCACGAAACCTTTATTTTTCGTGATTGATTATTTGTTTAAATTTTCTGGAAATTTTGGATTTGCAATTGTTTTAATAACTCTAGCTATTAGAGCTTTATTCTTCCCTCTTGCAAATTTTTCATTTAGATCAATGGCAAAAATGAAGGCCGTAACACCTGAAATGACGAGGCTTAAAGAACTTCATAAAGACGACAAGGTAAAACTACAACAAGAGATGATGGCTTTATATAGAAAAGAAAAGATAAATCCTGCAGCGGGATGTTTGCCAGTTCTGATACAAATACCCTTCTTCTTTGCCATATATAAAATGTTATTTATCTCTCTAGAAATGAGGCACCAACCGTTTTTTGGGTGGATCCAAGATTTGTCGGCAGCAGATCCTACTTCTATCTTTAATTTATTTGGCTTAATTCCTTGGAGTCCACCTAGTTTTATGATTATTGGGATTTGGCCAATTTTGATGGGTGCATCAATGTGGGTTCAACAAAAATTAAATCCTGCCCCTACAGACCCAATACAAAAAAAAATTTTTGCATTCTTCCCTCTTTTTTTAACCATAATTCTAGCTTCATTTCCGTCAGGTCTAGTAGTTTATTGGACGGTAAATAATATTCTAACTATTGCTCAACAGTGGGTAATTAATAAAAATACTACCGTTAAGACTAATTAAATGTCTGAAAATATTTCTTTAGAGGAAATCAAAAAAATTTGGCCCTCATCTGCTCCAGATATAAAGAGTATAAATAAGTATGTTGAGAAATATAAAGGTGAAACCATTGTGATTAAATATGGGGGCAATGTTCTAATTGATAGAAATATATTTAATAATTTTATCGAAGATATTGGTATTTTAAATAAATTAGGTCTTTACATAGTTGTTGTGCATGGCGGCGGGCCAAGGATTAAAAGAGAGCTCGAGAAATCAAACATTCCAACTAAATTTATCAAAGGTTTAAGAGTTACAGATAAAAACATAATTAATATAGTTGAGAAAGTATTAATTGATTTTAATAATGATATTGTAAATTCTTTAAATAAAAAAGGTTCAAAAGCTGTTTCAATAAATACAAAAACTAAAAATATTATAAATGTATCTCCTGAAAATGAAGAGCTTGGCTTTGTTGGAATTCCTGAAAAAATTAATAACACTACAATAAATGAACTAATAAAAAATAATCAGATACCTGTTGTTGCTCCCCTAGGCTTGGGAAAAGATAATCAAGCTTATAATATTAACGGTGACACAGCTGCTGGTGCAATAGCTAAATCTTTAAAATCTAGAAGACTGCTTTTAATGACTAATGTTGAAGGTGTCTTAAACAAAGATAACAAATTAATATCAGAAATTTCATCTTCAAAAATATTGGATATGATTAGAGACGAAACTATTACTGGTGGAATGATTCCTAAAATTAACACATGCTTAGACTCGGTAAACAATGGTGTAAGAGGTGTTGTAATAATGGATGGTAGAAAACCACACTCAATACTAAATGAAATATTTTCTGACACTGGGGCTGGAACTTTAATAAGGTAATGAAAGACTTAAAAAATATAAAATATTGGTTATTTGATTTAGATAATACCTTGTATTCAGGGGACACAAAAGTATTTGATCAAGTAGATAAAAAAATGTCAAAGTT
>Ga0233444_10004685_pt1 | contig 12983 bp, 11 predicted proteins | sample SI_124_October20_6_FD_182792 | JGI IMG/M metagenome (GOLD analysis project Ga0233444, IMG submission 182792) | Seawater microbial communities from Saanich Inlet, British Columbia, Canada - SI_124_October2016_10_MG | ecosystem: Environmental > Aquatic > Marine > Inlet | place: Canada: British...
TGATGGCCAATAAATTTCCAAATGAATCATATCAACTACACAACCCTCTAAAAACCCCGCATAACCACCATTAAAAAAGGAAGAAACACCAGTATACCCCACCCAATACTCTATCTCGCTATTCCAAGAGGTTCCAGAGCCAAAAACAATACCATAAAATAAGTTGTCAATAATATTTCCAAGGGCACCAGAAAAAACAAAACAAACCAACACTATAAAAACCTTGTTTGCTTTATTTTTTATTAAAACAAGTATATATTTTCCAATAAAAAAGACCGCAACTATCCTAAAAACACCTAGAATATACTTGCTGGCTAAGCCGCCAAAGGACAAACCGAAAGCCATGCCAGGGTTTTCTACAAAATCAAATCGAAGTATGCCTAGATCAAAAATATTTTCACCCAAGCTATAGTTGGTCTTTACCCAAACCTTGAGGGACTGGTCCAGCAAAAGGACTCCAAAAACAATAAATAATGGAAAATATTTTTTAATCAATATTAGCTAGTTTTCAGCCTTTTTTGCCTCAATGCTAAGCGTTGCGTGAGGAACAAGCTTTAGCCTTGCTTTGCTAATTAGCTTTCCTGTTTTTCTACAAATACCATAGGTTTTGTTATTTATTCGAACAAGAGCATGCTCTAGGTTTGTTATAAACTTTTCTGTTCTAGAGGCAAGCTGTGCATTTTCTTCTCTCATTAATGTTTCTGCCCCGTCTTCCATCATATTAAAAGAACGCCCTGTGTCATCTGTCCCGTGATCATCTTTGTGAGAAAGAGAGCCTTTTAGAATCAATAAGTCTTCTCTGGCTTCGCTAAGTTTTTTTTCTATTATCGACCTGAACTCTTCAAGATCAGCATCACCATATCTGTTTTTTTCTTTAGTCATGACTATAATTATTTTACCTTCTCAATTAAATACTTAAAACTTTCGCTTTCTTCAACGATTTCATTTCCCCCTAATTTAGAAACAAAATCTAAACGATCTGTTAAAGTCTCGGAACAAATATAATTTAAATTGTTTTCAATAGCTTCTTGTTCTTCTTGACCACACAAAACTTTAATTACAATTAAGTCACTCACCTCTAAATCTCTTTCTTTTCTTAGGTTTTGGATTTTATTAACAAAATCTCTTGCAAACCCCTCTCTTTGGAGCGCTTTACTAATAGTAATATCTAAAGCAACCGTAATATTTCCAGCGGTCGCTATTTCCCAGCCAGGAACATCAGCAGTCACTATTTCAACGTCCTCATTTGTAAGAAAAACGGCCCCAGAGTTAAGGCTAATTTCTTTTTTTCCTTCTTTTTCGAACAAAGAGACTTCTTCACTGGTCCAAGAGCTAACAGCGCTAGCGATTGCTTTCATGTCTTGGCCATATTTAGGACCAAGAACCTTAAAATTAGCTTTTGCTTTCTTTTTTAACAAGGAGTCGTTTTGAGAAATAAACTCGATAGACTTTATATTTACTTCGGAAAGAATAACAGCTTTCACATCATTAATCGCACTTTCAAAAGCAGTGTCTATAGATGGTATTAAAACTCTTAAAAGTGGTTGACGGACCTTTATTCTAGTTTTCTTTCTTAATCTCAGTATAAGAGAAGAAATTTTTTGTGCCAACCCCATTTTGAACTCTAAACCTTCATTGATAAGCTCTTGTCTAAATAAAGGAAAGTCTGCCAAGTGAACAGAATCCTTTTTAGCAGACAAATCACTGTAAAGCAAATCACTGTAGAATGGCGCTATTGGAGACATTAGAATACTTACCTTTTGTAAACAAACAAAAAGCGTCTCATAAGCTGCTTTTTTATCTTCGTTCATTTCCCCTTTCCAGAACCTTTTTCTACACAACCTAACATACCAATTGCTTAGTTCGTCAATAACGAAAGATTGAATCAATCTCGCCGCTCTAGTTGGCTCATAGTCATTGTAAGAAGCCTCTACAGACTTAGTTAAGGTGTTCAGCCTTGAAAGAATCCAAAGGTCAATTTCTTTCGTTTCTTTTGAAAGATTTTCTTCCTTATATTGAAAGTGGTCTAAGTTGGCATAAAGCGCAAAAAAACTGTAAGTGTTAAAAAGTGTACCAAAAAACTTTCTTGTTACTTCTTCAATTCCCGTCAAATCAAACTTTAGATTGTCCCACGGTTGGGCATTAGAAATCATATACCACCTTGTTGCGTCTGGGCCATATTTTTCTAAGGTTTTGAAAGGATCTACCGCGTTTCCAAGGCGCTTAGACATTTTTTGTCCAGCCTTGTCCAAAACCAAGCCGTTTGAAACAACATTTTTGTAAGCTACTGAGCCTTTTGTCATTGTTGCTATTGCATGAAGGGTATAAAACCAACCTCTTGTTTGGTCCACGCCCTCAGCGATGAAATCTGCAGGAAAAGACTTGTTGTCGTCTATCATTTCCTTGTTCTCAAAAGGGTAGTGCCACTGGGCAAAAGGCATGGACCCAGAATCAAACCAAACATCTATTAAGTCACTTTCTCTATAAAGAGGCTTTCCTTCTTTGGAACAAAGAACAATCGTATCTACAAAACTTTTGTGTAAATCAAAAAAAGTATAATTCTCTTTAGAAAAGTTATTTGCCTCAAAACCATCTAATGGATTTTTTTTCATGTGGCCGTTTTCTAAAGAAAATTCAATTTCTTTTTTCAATTCTTCCACAGACCCAATGCACAAAACATCTTTTCCATCTTCACTTCTCCATATTGGAATAGGAATTCCCCAAAACCGCGACCGTGAAAGGTTCCAGTCGTTAGCGTTTTCTAGCCAGTTCCCAAATCGACCTGTTCCCGTAGACTCTGGCTTCCAATTAATAGACTTGTTTAGCTTCACCATGCTGTTTTTAAAAGAAGAAACTCTTATGAACCAAGAATCTAAAGGGTAGTATAAAACAGGTTTATCTGTTCTCCAGCAGTGCGGATAACTGTGCTCGTATTTTTCCACTTTGAAAGCCTTGTTCTCTTCTTTGAGGGCTATTGCAATCTCAACATCCACAGATTTTCTATTCTTGTCTGCGTTCTTGTAGTAGGCGTCTTTTACCGGTTTCCCGCTTAAATACCCAAGACCATCAATAAACTCTCCCTTTAGATTCACCAACGGAACTAGCTCCCCAGAACTATTTTTTACCAACATAGAAGGAATTCCTGACTCAGCTGCCACCTTTGCATCGTCTGCCCCAAAAGTAGGAGCTATATGCACAATTCCTGTGCCATCTTCAGTAGAAACAAAATTTCCATGAATAATTTTAAAGGCAGCTTCTGGCTTTTCAAAAGGTTTTACCAAAGGCATTAGCTGTTCGTATGACAAGCCAACCAAATCTTGTCCTTTTATGGTTTTAACAACCTCAAAAGAATATTCTTTGGAAGCGTCTATTTCAGAGCCGAAGGGCACATATGGACCAGAAAAAACCGAACCAAGAAGTTTTTCAGCCAAAATTACCACCACTGGTTTTTTGGTATATTGATTGATTGTTTTAACCAAAACATAGTCTACCTTTTTGTTAACCGCTAGAGCAGTATTGGAGGGCAATGTCCAAGGAGTAGTTGTCCATGCTAGCAGATAAACAGCTTCATCCAAAAACCCAAAAGACGCAGGTGTTTTTTTTATTTTAAACTGTGCAGTAACAGACGTGTCTTTAACATTTTTGTAGCAACCAGGTTGGTTTATTTCATGGGAGCTAAGTCCGGTTCCAGCCATGGGAGAATAGGGCTGAACAGTGTAACCCTTGTAGATTAAGTCTTTTTCAAATGCCTGCTTAAGTATCCACCAAACAGACTCAATATACTTATTTTCATAGGTAACATATGGGTTTTTAGTGTCTACCCAGTAGCCCATTTTTTCTGTTAAGTCGTTCCACACATCTGTATAGCGCATCACCGCTTTTTTACAAGCTTCGTTGTACTGTTCAACACTAATTGTCTTTCCAATGTCTTCTTTGGTAATACCAAGTTCTTTTTCTAACCCTAATTCTACAGGAAGTCCGTGGGTGTCCCAACCAGCTTTTCTATTTACATAATAACCCTGCAGTGTTTTAAACCTACAAAAGACATCTTTTATAGTTCTCGCCATTACATGGTGAATTCCGGGAAGTCCGTTAGAAGAAGGAGGCCCCTCATAAAAGACAAAAGACGAACCTTCTTTTCTTAAGCTCATGCTTTTTTCAAAAGTTTCGTTTTCTTTCCACCTTTTTAAAATAGTGTCTGCAAAATTAGGCAGGTTAAGCTCTTTTCTGGTGTTATATAAGTTCATGGATAAATTATTTTTTAAAATTTAAGCTTAAGTCTACTTTTCTATGGTTATTATAAATTGGGTTTTTTTCTTTTTTAGCCCTTATTTTTTTTTGTTCTTCTTCACTAAGCAACGTGGTTTCTAAGCAAGCAGGAGAACAACAGTTTTTTGTTTTTTTCTTGCAATCTCCACACTGAATAAAAAGCAAATTACAGTTTAAATTGGCACAATTGGTATGGTTATCACTTTTTTGTCCGCATTGATGGCAATTACTGATAATATCATTAGAAACTCTTTCCCCGAGCCTATTGTCAAAAACAAAGTTTTTCCCCTTAAATTTGTTTTCTAATCCACTTTCTTTAACCTGTTGTGCATATCTTACAATTCCACCAGAAAGCTGATGGACTCCTTTAAAACCTTCATTTTTTAAATAAGCGGAAGCTTTTTCACATCTAATTCCCCCAGTACAATACAGCAATACTTTTTCATTTTCCTTTCCTGACAGAAGGTTTTTAACCAAAGGCAACTCTTCTTTAAAAGTAACAGAACCAGGCAGTATAGCCCCATTAAAATGTCCAACTTCACTCTCGTAATGGTTTCGCATATCTACCACAATTGCCCCATTATCCATTAATTTATTCCACTCTTTTGCATTGACGTGTTTTCCAGGGTTTGTAACATCATAAACGCTAGGCTTTAATCCGTCTGCAACAATTTGATCTTTAACCTTAATAGTTAGTTTGAAAAAGGAATAATTATTCTTTTCAATAGCCTCTTTAAAGTCCAAACCTTTAAAATACGGAACTTCGCTTACTAAAGCTTTAAACATAGCTAGGTTAAAACCTGGAACAGAAACTTGCGCATTAATTCCTTCTTTTGCCACATAAACTCTTCCTAAAACACTTAGGCCTTCCCACTCTTCAAACAAGAGGTTTCTTATTCTTTCAGGGTCTTTAATTCTTACATATTTGTAAAAAGACAAAACAGTTCTTTCAAAGCCTTCTTCAGCAATTTTTTTGGCTGCTTCTACCTGGTTGAGTTTATTATGGCGCAAGAAGTTGGACACATTAAAAGATTTAAGAATTGCAAAAATAGAAAAACATCCCTAAATGTTTTAATTTTATAGTTCTTTAGTAATCAAAAAACAGGTATGTTTCTTTTAGAAAGAATACTTAACGAACAACTTTTCCTTTTAATTATAATAGCAACAGCGACTATTTTAATAAGCTATTGTATAAAAAACCGACCTGTTCTTTTAAAAAGCATTGCTTTAGCGCACTTAAAAAAAACAGAGTTCAAGTTTGTTTCCAATAATACTCAAGACCAAATAGTAAGCATATTATTTTGGACTTCCATAACCTTACAAACAATAGGTGTTTTTCTTTTTTTAGAAGAAAAAAACAATTTAAATGTCTTCATAATCCTACTATTTGTTAGCCTTGTTGTTGTAAAAAGAGCAACAATTTTTATTTCGGAAGTAATTTTTCAAACCAAAACACTATTAGAAGTCTACTACACCTCTTTTGTGGTGATGGTTATTCACCTTGGGTGGCTTTCTCTACCCTTCTCTGTTTACAAAATAACCTACCACAACACAATTTCATTACAATTGACCCAAACCCTAAACCTTGGGTTAATTAGTATTGTTTTTTTATATCTAATAATTAGACTTGTAGTTTTGATAAACACAGCCAAAAACGAGACAGTTTCATTTTTACACATAATTTTTTACCTTTGCACACTTGAAATTTTACCAGCGGTATTAATTTTTAGTTATTTAATTAGTTGACAGAAATTTAGCCTTTAACCTAAATTGTAGTTAAAATGAATATTAAATCCATACTTGTTTCCCAGCCAAAACCAAAAAGTAATAAAAACCCTTTTCATGATTTGGCCAAAAAATACTCCCTGAAAGTAGACTTTAGGTCGTTTATTCACGTTGAGGGTGTAGATCCAAAAGATTTTAGGCAACAAAGAATAGACATGTCTAGTTATTCTGCAGTAATTTTTACGTCAAGAATGGCCATTGACCACTATTTTAGAATTGCCAAACAAACCAGGTTTACAGTGCCTGACCACATGAAATATTTTTGTGTTTCTGAAGCGGTTGCTTATTACTTACAAAATTACGTAGTCTATAGAAAAAGAAAGATTTTCCACGGCAAACAAACTTTCAAAGACTTAATGGAGCTTATTGTAAAGCACAATACTGAGAGATATTTGGTTCCTTGTTCAGACATTCAAAGAAAAAACATTCCAGACCAGCTGGAGGAAAACCAAATTAAATTTAAAAACACAACCCTTTACAAAACAGTTTGTAGTGACCTTTCTGACTTAGAAGAGGTAAAATACGATATTCTTGTTTTTTACAGCCCATCTGGAATACAATCCCTGATGAAAAACTTTCCTCAATTTGAACAAAACGGAACAAAAATTGCTGTTTTTGGCCAAACTACTGTAAAAGCAGCTGAAAATGCAGGCCTAAGAATAGACATAAAAGCGCCAATGCAGGGCGTGCCATCAATGACAATGGCCATTGACAAATACTTAAAAGCAGCACAAGGATAAAGCTTTTTCGCACAGTTTTTAAAATGCTTAGAAACACCTACATACTTTCTAATAGAAAAGTTATTTCCAAGTTGTTTAAAACGGGCTCAAAAAAAACGGTTAAGCCACTTACAATTACAGCCATGCCTTTTGAGAAAAACAAAGTTCTATTTGCTGTTTCTAAAAAACACATTCCAAAAGCGGTAGAGAGAAATAAAATTAAAAGGCAAATGCATGCAATATATTTTAATAATTTAGAGTTGTTCTTAAAAGAGCCAACAAAAGCAATTGCCTTAACCTATGTTTCTAAATCGCCAACCAGCTTTGTAGAAATAAAAAAAAGTATGACAACACTTTTCAGTATTATATAATGAAGATTAAAAAACTAAAAGTACTATTTCTGTTGCCAATAGTTATCTTGATGACCTCCAGTCAGAAAACAGACCCTGATTATTTTGAAATAAGCAAGAATTTAAAGTTAGTAGCTTCTGTTTATGAAAAAATCAACAACTATTATGTAGATGAAATTCTTCCAGGGAGAGTGATGAAAAAAGGTATAGATGCAATGCTAAAATCTTTGGACCCATATACTGTTTATATTTCGGAAGCTCAAATAGAAGACTTTAGGTTTACTACAACTGGGGAGTATGGAGGCATAGGAGCAAGCATAAAAAAAAGAAATAATAAAACTTTAATTTCTGAACTCTATGAAAACTCACCAGCTGAAAAAAGCGGTCTAATTCCGGGAGATGAAATTAAGACCATTGACGAAATAGAGATTAGCAATAAAACATTAGAGGAAATAGGTAGTTTGCTAAAAGGCCCTGCAGAATCCATTATAAATCTTAAAATTATTAGAAAAAAGCAACCTTTAGAAAAGCTAGTAAAAAGAGAAAAAATACAAATTCCTGCTGTTAACTTTTACAAAAAAATAAATTCTAACACTGGAATTATAAAACTCACTTCTTTTACCAATACAGCATCAGTAGAATTTAAAAAAGCACTTTCTTCATTACAAGAAGGCAAGATTAAAAACCTGATTATAGACCTAAGGGCAAACGGAGGAGGACTATTAAACGAAGCGGTAAAGATTGTAAATTTTTTCATTCCTAAAGGTCAAGAGGTAGTAAGCACCAAGAGTAGAATTAAAGAAATGAATAGGTCTTACACTACGCAAGCCTTGCCAATTGCTCAAGACCTTTCTTTGGTTGTTTTGGTAGACGAATACTCTGCATCTGCTAGTGAAATAGTCGCAGGAAGCCTTCAGGATTTAGACAAAGCAATAGTTATAGGAAATACTAGTTTTGGAAAAGGGCTGGTACAACAAACCAAGCCGGTAAGTTTTGGTGGACAAATAAAACTAACAGTTGCAAAATACTATACCCCAAGCGGAAGGTGCATACAAAAGCTAGACTATTCTACAGTTCAGGGAAGCTCTAAAAAGATAGAAGACAGCTTGGTTAAAAAGTTTAAAACTAAAAACGGAAGAACAGTTTACGACTCTAGAGGGGTAGAGCCAGACATAAAAATAGAACCACAATATTTTAGTGCTGTTACCCAAAACCTTCTTCTAAAAGACGTAATATTTGATTTTGTAAACGATAATATTAACTATTATAAAAAAGACTCTCTTTTTCCTGAATCTTTCAAGTTGTCAGACACTACCTACAGTACTTTTATGCACTATGCAGCAAATAAAAAAATGGACTACCAAACAGAATCTAGCCAACAACTAAAAGAGTTTGTAAAAATAGCGAAGAAGGAAAAATATGTAGAAGAAAATGAGGGGGTTTTTAGGCTGCTGGATAGTATTTTTAAAGTAGATCTTTCTAAAGACTTAAAGAAGCACGATAAAGAGATAAAGTTTTTTTTGGAAAATGAATTTATCTCCAGAAAACATTTTCAAAAAGGAAGAATGGAAGCTTCCGTTAATCAAGACCCGTATATAGAAAAAGCGATTGGTGTTTTTAAAAACACCACCAAATACAACCAAATACTAGGCATTAACTAATTGCTAATAAGTACCACACATAGAAAAGTATATGTTTTTTTTATTTCTTGTTTGGCAGCCAGCATAAGCTTGGGCAAGGTCCCAATGAGCCTTTCTTTAATAGGGCTTACCCTAAATTGGATTTTAGAGCTAGACTTCCAATTAAAATGGAAAAAAATAAAGGACCAAAAATATTTACCTATTATTTTCTCAGGGCTTTTTTTGATAGAACTTTTTTGGCTGCCTATTTCAAAGGACACTACAATTGGACTAAACGTACTTAGAATAAAATTACCACTTCTTCTTCTTCCCTTAATAATAGGGTCTTGTACTAGTTTTTCTAAAAGTGAGTGGAAAATAATTATTACTACTTTTTTTATTGGAATTTTAGTTAGTACTATTTGGGTATACCTAGTTAGCTTAGGGGTTCTCCCCACCAAAAAGGACTCAGGAACTGTAAGAGACGCCTCTATTTTTATGTCACACATTAGATACTCGGTATTACTTTCTTTTTCCGCAGTACTTATTTTATGTTTAGCTTTTAAAAACCTAACTAATAAATTAATAGCTATAATAATTTTTTTGTGGCTACTTTTTCTAATATTCAAATTAGCAACTATTACAGCCATTTTAGGGCTTTCTTTTGCTCTTCTTTTTCTTTTTATTGCCTTTCTTTTTTCATCGAAAAACAAATACAAAATAGTATATATAACAGGCATTGCAAGTCTGTTTTTTTTAGTTGGTTTGTATATAACAGCGACTGTTAACGACTTTTACCACGTTAAAAGCAAAGAAAGATCTTTACTAACCCACAGCACGGGAGGTGAAAAATACCAATACGATTTAAAAGACAACACGACAGAGAATGGGTTTTATTTATGGGAAAACATTGCCCAAAAAGAGCTAGAGAGAACTTGGAATAGAAAAAGTAAATTTAGTTTTACCTCTAAAGACAAAAAAAATCAACCCATTAAGGCGACTCTGTATAGGTTTTTAACTTCTAAAGGGCTTTATAAGGATTCTGTGGGCTTAAGAAAATTAACCCAAAACGAAATTCAAAAAATTGAAAATGGAGAAACCAGTTCTGTTAGTTATAACAATTTTGAGAAAAGAATAAGGTCCCTTCTTTACCAGAAGGAATCTAGAAAGAAAAACAGCGACTCCAACAACCAGACCATCAACCAAAGAGTTGTTTTTTGGAAAGCAGGAATAGACATTTTCCTAAATCAGCCAGCATTTGGATACGGGCCAGGAGGCGCCAAAACTCAGTATAAAAAATATTACAAGAACCGAAATACCAATCTTAATAAAAGCAATCAGCTGCTAGCGCACAATCAGTTTATTACCCAGGCAATTAACCTAGGAGCACTAGGAATTATCATTTGGATTTTTGTTTTGTTTTACAGCTTTTTAAAAGCGGAAAAAGAAATATTACTATTTTTTGTTCCTTATCTTATCCTCATGTTTTTTGCTTTTATGTCAGACGACATGTTAGAAGTGCAAGCTGGCGTAACCATTTTTTCTTTTTTTGGAACACTTATGTTGTTTTACAATTCAAAAAGTTTAGAACTCAGCTAAAAAAGTAATTAGTTTTTTTACGGCCAAACCTCGGTGGCTAATTTCATTTTTTTGCGCAATAGACATCTCTGCAAAAGACTCTTTATATCCAATAGGTCTAAATATAGGGTCGTAACCAAACCCTCCTTTTCCTGTTTTTTCTTTAAGAATTTCACCCTTTACCACCCCTTCAAAAAAGTATTCTTTTCCCTGTAAAACTAAAGCTATTACGGTTTTGAATTGGGCAGCTCTATTTGGTGTTTCTCCAAGTTCTCGCAAAACTTTTTGCATATTGTTTTCAGCATTGCAATCAGGTCCTGCATACATCGCAGAATAAACGCCAGGTTGATAATTCAAAGCTTCAATTTCTAGCCCTGTATCGTCTGAAAAGCAATCCAAACCAGTTTTGTCGTAAATATATTTGGCTTTTTGTAGCGCGTTCTTTTTTAAGGTGTCTCCTGTTTCTGGAATTTCTTCAGTTATCTTCAGATCTTTTAGCCCAATAATTTCAAAACTATTTATTGCAGACTTAATTTCTTTTAATTTATTAGGGTTTGCTGTGGCAAATACAATTTTTTTAACTTTCATAAATAAAATATTATACAAAGATAGGATTAGAGTAACAGTCTTTGGTTAATAATTATAAGATAATAAACGTCAAACATAAATAACCTACATTAATTTTGGAGAAATGAAAAAAGTAGCAGTTATTGAAGGAGGCTATAGCAAAGAAAAGTCTATTTCTATTAAAAGCGCGAAGACCGTATTTGACAATCTAGATAGGACAAAGTTTGACCCTACTAGAGTCTTAATTGATGAAAATGAATGGACGGCTTATGACGAGGATGGTAGATATTCCATTGATAAAAACGACTTTAGCTTCATTAAAAATGGTGACAAAAACAATTTTGAATATGCATTTATACTAATTCACGGAACACCAGGGGAAGATGGAAAACTGCAAGGCTATTTAGACATGGTTGGCATTCCCTACAACACTTCTTCTGCTCCAATTATGGCCCTTACTTTTCAAAAATTTCATTGCAACCAATTTTTAAAGAATTTTGGAATTAATGTGCCAGAAGCCACATTAATAAAACCAGAGGACGTAATTAATGAAAGACAAATAATCGATAAAGTTAAATTACCATGTTTTGTAAAACCAACCGATGGTGGAAGTAGTTTTGGAGTAACAAAAGTTAAAAAAGAAAGTGAGTTACTACCGGCCATAAAAGAAGCTTTTAATCACGGAAGCGAAGTAATTATAGAAGAGAATATTAAGGGCAGAGAAGTTACTTGCGGAGTTTTTCGAAACAACGAAAGAGCAGAAGCACTGCCAATCACAGAAATTATTTCAGAAAACGAATATTTTGACTATGATGCAAAATACCACGGAAAGTCAAAGGAAATAACTCCAGCAGACCTGGATGAAGAAATGACCAATAAAATTAAAGCTTTAACCAAAGAGATATATGGTATACTAGGAATGAGAGGAATAGTTAGAATGGACTACATATTAAATAAAGACGAAGTGCCTTTTTTAATAGAAATAAACTCCGTTCCCGGAATGAGTAGGGAGAGTATAATCCCACAGATGGCCATAGTTGATAGTATAGAGCTGTCTACGTTGTTTTGAAGAACTAAAATACAGAGCCTTAATTATTTTACTAATAGTGCAACCATTGTTTTTGGAGATAGTAAAAAGGAATTAGATAAATACTTTATAAAAATAAAGTATTCTTTTGAATAATAAGCACTTGCAGCTATTGTAAAACTTAATCTTGAATAATATGAATTAGTTACATTATTATTTTCGAGAAACTTTTTTATTTCATTATAAAATGCAATTTGATCTTTTAAAAGGGTAGTTGTGATTTTATGTGACATTGACTCATTTAAAATCCTGTAATACATTGGAGAATCATTAATTAACTCAATTTCTCCTTGTTTTAAAACTTCTAATAGGAAATATTTATCTGCACTACTTTGTAAGTTTTTATTGAAGGTAATTTTATGTTTTTTTATAAATTCAGTTTTGAAAAGATATGATGATGGACACGTTATAATCCCATCATTAAACTCTAAAATTTGAGAGGATTTATTCGCTGCAAAATGTTTTTTATCTTCTTCAATTTTATTTTCCTTCCCATCAACTAAAACTACATTCGATGCAGAAGCAATTGCTGCTGATTTACTAAGTGTGAAAATCCTTTTTTCTAAAAAACTTGGGTGTAAAAGATCATCCGCATCTAAAAAGACAATGAATTCCCCTTTTGCAATAGCAATTCCTTTATTTCTAGAAGAAGACACACCTTGATTTTCATGCTCTACTAAATGGATTCTATCATCCATTATGGTTTTAACAATACTAGAACTATTATCTGTTGAGCCGTCATTAATTAAAAGAATTTCAAATTGCTGGTAAGTTTGAGCTAGTACAGAGCCTATAGTTTCTTTTATGTAGTTTTCTGCATTATAAAACGGGACGATAATTGAAACTAAAGAAGATTTCATTTTGAGAAAACAGCAAAAAAAGGTTTACATTTTTTAATTTTCGAAACAGTTTTAATCATTATATTGTTTAAAGGATTCTTTAAAGTTTAGTTATTCCAATTTTTTTAAGTTTTCTAAGCTCAATTATTTGCGGTTTAGTATTAACAGGT
>Ga0233444_10004687_pt1 | contig 12981 bp, 9 predicted proteins | sample SI_124_October20_6_FD_182792 | JGI IMG/M metagenome (GOLD analysis project Ga0233444, IMG submission 182792) | Seawater microbial communities from Saanich Inlet, British Columbia, Canada - SI_124_October2016_10_MG | ecosystem: Environmental > Aquatic > Marine > Inlet | place: Canada: British...
GGGATTCCTGGTGACAGTGTCACACTACTGGCATCGATCATACGTGATATAGCAAAAAAATTGTCTAGGTGATTGTGCTTAGTGCAGATCTTTGCAATGTCATACACAAGACCTGTTTTAGCTCTATAATAAAAAGCAAAATTACATTTTAAAAATGTTGGGAAATAAGATGGGGCACACTATTAAATTTGTTGTCAGTATCGTATTTGTGGTGTTTATTGCTGCATTTTATGCTTTATTGAATATTGATTTGAATGATTATAAACACCAAATTGAAACGGCAACAGCAGAGGCAACTGGGCGGCAATTAGAGCTCGAAGGGGATGTGTCGATTGCATGGTCATTGATACCGACATTGGTAATTGAGGATGCCCGTTTTTCCAATGCAAAATGGGCATCGGAACCCGAGATGTTTTCCTTAGATAAATTCGAAGTTCGACTCGCGTTATATCCATTATTAAAACGTGAAATTCAAGTGACAAAAGTTTTATTACACGGCCCAAGTATTTTAATTGAGACCAATAAAAAAGGGGTGGGGAATTGGGTGTTTGACACTGTCTCTGTCCCCGAGCCCGAAGCAGAGCAACCTGATATAGAAGCGGTATCGTCAATTCAATCTGTCATTGTGCATGAGTTAGATATTGAGCAAGCGAAGATAGACTATATCGATGGTGTGACTGGTGATAAAAAGCAGTTTTTGATAGAGAAGCTATCTGTGAATGTTGCTGATTTAGTTTCACCAATAGATGTCTTTTTAAAAGCGGTGATTGATGATATTCCTATGGCTCTTGATGGCCAGGTCGGCGGTGTCTCGGCTTTGCTGGAGAATACCAATTCGTCAGTGGCTTTAAAGTTAGATGTGGGTGATGTTGATATAGCATTAAACGGTAATATTGCTAAACCACATGAGGGAAAAGGGGCAGCCTTAGCGATTGAATTGAAGACAAAGGACTCGGCATTATCAACTTTATCCGGTAGTGAATTGCCTGCTTTTGGCGATTTAGTCATTAAGGGTGATATCGGGACCGATCTGGTGAGTGATGCGTTAACTCTGGATTTGTCAGCTGTGATGGATGATCTTGATTTGTTACTTAAAGGCCAGGTTGCAAAGCCACAAGAGGGGAAGGGTGTTGCAATGGATGTCGATCTGAAGACGGACTCAGCAATGTTGTCGCTATTGTCAGGGTCTGATATTCCCCCCTTAGGTAATATTTCGCTGAAAGGTCAGGTGAAAAACGATTTGAAAACTGATGCGATTACTTTGGATATGGCAGCGTTGGCAGATGGGTTGAATGTGTACGTGAAAGGCCGTGTTTCCCAATCTAAAAAGGGTGACGGTATTGCGCTTGATTTGAAAGTGGATACGAACTCCTCGACGCTCGGAGTCTTATCCGGTAGTGAATTCCCTCCTGTAGGTGAGGTGACACTGTCAGGTGCTTTGTCTGGCGATACTGATGTTTATCAGTTTAATAGCCTTGTGTTAAATGCTGGTAAAACAGACTTGAGGGGTGATATTCGTGCTTCATTAGCGGGTGATAAGCCTGATATCACTGCGACATTTGTTTCTCAAAACATTGATTTGATGCCGTTAGAAGAGATGGAGAAAGCTCCTGAACCTGAGTCTCAATCTGGACGTCTTTTTTCTGATGAGCCGCTTGTGCTTGAGGCACTGAGACAGTTTGATGTGAAGGTCGATATCAAAGTTAAAACGCTAGAAAGTGCGAGTGTTCGATTGGACAAGATCAATGTCGGTATTGACTTGCAAAATGGTCATTTGAAGGTCACGCCTTTACGTGCTGATTTTGCGGGAAGTGAGCTTACAGGTCATCTAGACTTGAATGCTCAGAACGAGGTGACAGTACTAGATACAAAAATGCAGGTTAATGGTTTCAAATTAGCAGGTATTAAGGCACTAGAAGACAGTATCTCAGGTGGTAATACCGATGTCTATTTTCAGGCCAAAGGTCAAGGCTTGTCCGTGAGGCAGATAATGGCTGGGTTGGATGGTAAGGCGATTGTCAAAGTGGGTGAAAGTCAAATTTCCGATGGGACTTTAGATTTGTTGGGGGCTGATTTTTTCGCGGAATTGGTGGGTATGTTAAACCCATTTTCGAAACAAAAGAAAGGGACCGAATTGGCTTGTGCTGTGGTTAATTTTAATATTAGTGATGGTATCGCGACGGCTAAAAAAGGGATTGCTGTACAGACGGCTAAATTAAATATCGTTGGTGATGGCACAGTGAATTTAAAAAATGAAAAGATAAAAATCGGCATTAAACCTGAGGCTAGGACAGGTATAGGTGTCAATATTAGCCAACTGGCGGGTTTAGTAGAAGTAGGCGGAACATTGGCAAACCCTGCTGCAGAAGTCGATGAAGCAGCTGTACTGGCTGCTGGTGTGTCTGGTGCTGCAGCGGTGGCGACAGGGGGGGTGTCGGTCGTGGCGCAAGGCTTGGCTAATAGAGGAACAGCAGATGCCAACCCATGTAAAACAGCATTAGGACTGGAATAGTTGGCTTTTTATGGCCTTAGTAAATCGATGACGGGTTGTGTCTTTGGTTTAGTACCTCGCCATATTAGAAATGATTCAGCGGCTTGTTCTATCAACATACCTAATCCATCACTTGTTTGAGCTGCTTGGTGTTTTTTTGCCCATTGAATGAATGCTGTATCGCTATCGCTGTACATCATGTCATAGCAAATAGTTTGTTTTGAGATTGTAGTTTCAGGTATAGGGGGCACATCTCCCTGAAGGCTGGCGGAAGTGGCATTAATAATAATATCGAATGGACCTGAGACTTGTTCAAACTCAGAGGCCGAGATGACATCACTAGTGAATAAGGTGGTTAAATCATGGGCTTTGCTGACAGTGCGATTAGCAATAATTAATTCTGCTGGATTGTGATTTAGCAATGGCTGAATTACCCCTCTTGCTGCACCGCCTGCGCCGAGCAGAAGGATACGCTTATTTGTGAGCTCAATACCATGGTTTTGTATCAGATCTTGGCAGAGGCCAAGGCCATCTGTGTTGTCACCATAGCGGCTGCCATCCTCATTAAAAATGATGGTGTTGACAGCACCAGCGAGTGTTGCATGTTCGCTTTTTTCGGTAAGTATTTGCCAAACTTGCTCTTTGAAAGGAACGGTGACGTTCAAGCCTTTAAAGCCTTCATTCTGCAACCTTTCTAAGCCTGACTCTAAGCCATTAAGCGGAATTAACTCCGCGCTGTAAGTGAGTGAATGGCCGAGTTGTTTTGCAAAGGCGTGATGGATTAGTGGAGATTTGCTATGGGAAATAGGATTACCAATAACCGCATATTTATCCATCATTTACTGTTCGCTAATTGTTGAGCAACGTCTTTTGCAAAGTAGGTCAAAATACCATCAGCACCGGCACGTTTGAAAGCGAGTAAACTTTCCATGACGGTGGCTTGTTCATCTAGCCAACCGTTTTGAGCCGCTGCTTTCAACATGGCATATTCACCACTGACTTGATAGACGAAGGTTGGTTTTTGGAAAGTGTCTTTAACCCGGCGCAGAATATCAAGGTAAGGCATGCCAGGTTTAACCATAATCATATCCGCGCCTTCATTGATGTCGAGAGCGACTTCATGAAGTGCTTCATTACTATTCGCCGGGTCCATTTGGTAGCTGTATTTGTTGCCGCCACCGAGGTTGCCTGCCGAACCCACCGCATCGCGGAATGGGCCGTAAAAACTTGATGCGTATTTAGCTGAGTAGGCGAGAATCCGGGTGTGAATATGTCCTTGTGTTTCTAAGGCTTGTCGAATTGCGCCAATACGGCCATCCATCATGTCTGATGGGGCAACAATATCGACGCCAGCCTCGGCATGTGAAAGAGCTTGTTTGATTAAGACCTCGACTGTTTCATCATTGACAATATAGCCAGTGTCATCGATGAGACCATCTTGACCATGGGTTGTGAAAGGATCCAAAGCGACATCAGTGATAACGCCTAACTCGGGGAATTCAGCTTTTAATGCGCGGACCGTGCGCTGTGCTAACCCTTCAGGATTGTATGCTTCACGGGCATCGAGGGTTTTGACGTCATCTGGTGTGACAGGGAATAAAGCAATCGCGGGAATACCAAGTTTATGAATAATTTCAGCTTCTTTGAGTAGCAGATCAATGCTTAGACGATACACGCCAGGCATAGAGCTGATAGCTTGCTTTTGTTGCTGTCCTTCAAGGACAAAGCAAGGATAAATTAAGTCATGGGCAGTGAGTGTATTTTCACGCATGAGGTCACGAGAAAAGGCATCTTTTCTCATGCGTCGAGGTCGTTGTATTGGAAAACCGCTGTTGATAAAAGGCTTAGTCACAATGATTCCTTACGTTGAGTTGTGCCAATTTTAGCAAACTTTGCTATATTTCATGGAAAATATCATCACTATTATTAAGGAGTGGCATGAAGAGCCAAATTGGTGTTGTACAAATGAATTCTTCTGACCGACTTGTCGATAACGTGGCTTTTGCAAAAGCCCAAATTGAGCAAGCGGCCGATCAGGGCATAGACTTGGTTAGTTTCCCTGAAACATTTGTTTATGTCGGTCAACCATCATGAAAAACATCAGGTCGCGCAGACGCTGGATGGGGAACTGGTGCAGACCTTTCGTGATTTAGCGAAGCAGCATGATTTGTCTATATTATTGGGCAGTATTTATGAGAAAACGCCTGATGATGATAGTCGGCTATATAACACGTCGATTTTGATTAACCGTCAAGGCGAGTTGAATGGGGTGTATCGTAAAATTCATATGTGTGATGCGCCGACGCTGGGCTACAATGAATCAGTGGGAATAAAACCGGGCAATATTCCTGTTGTTGTTGAACATAAAATAGGTATGTTGGGCTTGAGCGTTTGTTATGACTTACGTTTCCCCGAGTTGTATCGACATTTAACGGAAAAAGGTGCGGAAGTGATTTTCGTGCCTTCAGCATTCTTTTTGTACACAGGAAAACACCATTGGTTGCCATTGTTAACTGCGCGTGCAATAGAAAATCAAGTCTATATTGTGGCGCCAAACCAATGGGGTAAGCATCATGAGGGTCGCACTTCTTATGGTAGCAGTGTGATTACTGATCCTTGGGGTAGTGTGATTTGTTGCGCGCCAGAGCGGCCGGGTATGGTCTCAGCAACGCTCGATTTGGGTTATTTGCGTGAGGTGAGATCCAACATGCCGATACTAGGTCATCGACGACCAGAGATATATCAAGCCAGTTAGTCCGCATAAAATTAAATGCGTTTGCTTCGTCATTAAGACCATTTTTACGTGGACTCGGAGGCCTTTGTTGCGCTAAAATTAGCGGAATTTTGTGTGGGTGAAATGTTCCGTTTCACCCAGTGTTTTTATCCGTTGGAGGTTTCCCTTGCGAACAAGCGCTTTACTCGCTCTTGAAGATGGCACTGTATTTCACGGCGAATCAATTGGTGCTATTGGGCAATCGGTTGGCGAAGTCGTATTTAATACATCGATGACTGGCTATCAGGAAATTCTGACTGACCCTTCTTATTGTCGCCAAATTGTGACGTTAACGTATCCGCATATTGGTAATGTGGGCGTGAATGTCGAGGATGAAGAGTCCAATCAAATTTATGCCAGTGGTTTGATTATTCGTGAGTTATCTCCGGTTGTGAGTAGCTGGCGGAGTGAACAGGCATTAGACAGTTATTTAGAACAGCATAATATTATTGGCCTGGCAGAAATAGATACCCGGGCTTTAACCCGACTCTTACGTGAGAAAGGCGCTATGAAAGGCTGTATTGTCGCCGGTGATAATATTGATGTTGATGCAGCAGTAGCCGCAGCACAAGCCTTTGAAGGGCTGAAAGGCATGGATTTAGCGAAAGTTGTCACGACAAAAGAAAACTATAACTGGGACAGGGGCTGTTGGCATTTGTCAGGTGAAAACAAAGCGACAGACGAACGTTTTCATGTTGTAGCTTATGATTTTGGTGCTAAAAGTAATATTTTAAGAATGTTGGTTGAACGAGGTTGTCGTTTAACTGTCGTTCCGGCTCAGACTTCAGCAACAGATGTATTGGCAATGAATCCGGACGGGGTCTTTTTATCGAATGGTCCGGGTGATCCTGAACCTTGTGATTATGCGATTACTGCTATTCAGCAATTATTAGCCGCTGACTTGCCGATTTTTGGCATTTGCTTGGGTCATCAATTATTGGCATTGGCTTGTGGCGCTAAAACGGTCAAGATGAAGTTTGGTCACCATGGCGCGAATCATCCTGTACAAGAAGGTCTTGCCGGTTTAGTGATGATTACGAGTCAAAATCATGGTTTTGCGGTTGATGAAGATTCGTTACCAGAAGAACTTGAAGCCACGCATAGGTCGTTATTTGATGGGACTTTGCAAGGAATTCATCACAGAACAAAACCGGCGTTTAGTTTTCAGGGACATCCTGAGGCCAGTCCCGGCCCGCAAGATGCGGCGCCCCTCTTCGATCACTTTATTGATCTTTTAGCTCAAGCGACAGGTAAGTAAGACACGATGGCAAAACGTACTGATATACAAAGCATCTTAATTCTGGGTGCAGGCCCGATTGTCATTGGCCAAGCCTGTGAGTTTGATTATTCGGGTGCGCAAGCTTGTAAGGCACTTCGTGAAGAAGGTTATCGGGTTATTTTAGTTAACTCGAATCCAGCGACGATTATGACGGATCCGAATATGGCGGATGCAACTTATATAGAACCCGTGACTTGGCAAGCAGTGAGTAAAATCATTGAAGTAGAGAAACCGGATGCGGTTTTGCCAACGATGGGTGGTCAAACGGCGTTGAACTGCGCGCTAGATTTAGAGCGTGAAGGCGTGTTAGAAAAGTTTGGCGTTGAAATGATCGGTGCCGATAGTGAAGCCATTAATAAAGCCGAAGACCGCGATTTATTTCGTACTGCAATGAAAAAAATTGGCTTGGATATGCCAAAATCAGCCATTGCGCATACGCTTGAAGAAGCTTTGGAAGTACAGAAAGAATTTGGTTACCCAACGATTATTCGTCCTTCTTTTACGATGGGCGGTAGTGGCGGCGGTATTGCTTATAACAAAGAAGATTTTATTGATATATGCCAACGTGGCTTATATCTCAGCCCGAGCTCTGAATTATTGATCGAAGAGTCCATCATCGGGTGGAAAGAATATGAAATGGAAGTGGTTCGCGACCGTAAGGATAACGCGATCATTATTTGCTCCATTGAAAACTTTGATCCAATGGGTGTGCATACAGGTGATTCGATTACCGTTGCACCGGCCCAGACATTGACCGATAAAGAATATCAAATCATGCGTAATGCCTCTTTGGCAGTGCTGCGTGAAATTGGTGTTGAAACGGGTGGGTCAAATGTACAGTTTGCGGTTAACCCAGAAACGGGTCGGTTGATCATTATTGAAATGAATCCCCGTGTGTCGCGTTCATCTGCTTTGGCATCAAAGGCCACTGGTTTTCCGATTGCTAAAGTGGCTGCGAAATTGGCTGTGGGTTATACGTTGGATGAATTGCAAAATGAGATTACTGGCAATGCAACACCGGCTTCGTTTGAACCCTCGATTGATTATGTTGTAACAAAAATACCCCGATTCACTTTTGAGAAATTCCCACAGGCGGATAACCGTTTAAGCACGCAAATGAAATCGGTCGGTGAGGTAATGGCAATTGGCCGTAACTTCCAAGAATCATTACAAAAAGCATTACGTGGTCTGGAAATAGATCGTGATGGTTTGACAGAAGTGATTGATTTAGAAGCCGATGATGTAGCTGAGACATTACGCCGTGAATTACGTTTACCAGGGTCTGATCGGCTATGGTATGTGGCTGATGCGTTCCGTTATGGTTTTAGTTTTGATGAGGTTCAATCATTAAGCCGTATCGATCCTTGGTTTTTAATTCAAGTTGAAGAATTGGTCACGATTGAGAATGCTTTGCGAGACCAATCATTAGCAGAGCTGGACGCGGTTGAGATGCGTCGTCTGAAACGCAAAGGTTTTTCAGATTCTCGTTTGGCAAATTTATTACAAAAAACAGAAAAACAAGTGCGTCAACATCGCCATGATTTAGCCGTACGTCCGGTATACAAACGAGTTGATACCTGTGCGGCAGAGTTCGCGAGTTCAACAGCCTATCTATACTCGACGTACGATCAAGAATGTGAATCGAATCCAACGGATCGTGAAAAAATCATGATTTTAGGTGGCGGTCCAAATAGGATTGGTCAGGGCATCGAGTTCGATTACTGCTGTGTTCACGCAGCATTAGCATTGCGTGATGACGGTTACGAAACGATTATGGTGAATTGTAATCCTGAAACAGTATCGACAGATTACGATACCTCTGATCGTTTATATTTTGAGTCACTGACTTTAGAAGATGTGCTGGAAATTGTGGCATTAGAACAACCTAAAGGTGTGATAGTGCAATATGGTGGTCAAACACCATTGAAATTAGCACGAGCTCTGGAAGCGGCTGGCGTACCGATTATTGGGACATCTCCAGATGCCATTGACCATGCTGAAGATCGAGAACGCTTCCAGCAAATGGTGGAAAAATTGAATTTGCTACAACCACCGAATCGTCTGGCTTTTTCGGCAGATACAGCAGTTGCTTTGGCGGCTGAGATTGGCTATCCCTTGGTGGTGCGACCGTCTTATGTCTTAGGTGGACGTGCGATGGAAATTGTTTATAACGAAGATGAGTTAAATCGTTATATGAAAACAGCAATTCAGGTCTCGAATGATTCACCTGTGTTATTAGATCGCTTTTTAGATGATGCGATTGAAGTCGATGTTGATGCGATTTGTGACGGTAAAAATGTCCTGATTGGCGGCATTATGGAACACATTGAACAAGCTGGTGTGCATTCCGGTGATTCGGCCTGTGCTTTACCGACTTATAGCCTAAGTGACGATATTAAAGATCGAATGCGCGAACAAGTGCGTCAAATGGCGATGGAGTTAGGTGTGGTTGGGCTAATGAATACGCAATTTGCGATTCAAGGTGATAATATTTTTATTCTAGAAGTTAACCCGCGCGCATCTCGAACGGTGCCTTATGTATCGAAAGCGATTGGTGTGCCGTTAGCAAAAGTTGCTGCTCGCTGTATGGCAGGGCTCAGCCTAGTTGAACAAGGTGTGACTAAAGAAGTTATTCCAGAGTATTACTCTGTGAAAGAAGCGGTTTTTCCTTTTATTAAGTTCCAGGGTGTTGACCCTATTTTAGGCCCTGAGATGAAATCAACGGGTGAAGTAATGGGTGTAGGGCGCACTTTCGGTGAGGCATTTGCTAAGTCTCAGTTAGCTGCTAGTGTGGCATTGCCGACGGGAGGACGAGCATTCATCAGTGTGCGTGAGGTTGATAAGCCTGCCGTTGTTCAGGTTGCTAAAGATTTGGTGAAACTAGGTTTTTCTTTACTAGGCACTCGTGGAACCCAAGTTGTTTTAGAAGCCGCAGGTGTGGGCTGTGAGCACGTGAATAAAGTGGCTGAAGGTCAACCGCACATTGTGGATATGATCAAGAATGATGAGATAGCTTTGATTGTCAATACGACAGAAGGGCGTCAATCGGTGGCAGACTCACGTGAAATAAGACGGGCGGCTTTACAACATCAAGTGAATTATACGACGACATTGGCAGCTGCACGGGCGACATGTCAGGCATTAGAAAGTGAGAACAATGGCACGGTCAATTGTCTGCAGTCATTACATGGAGAATTACAATAATGGCTGTACCCATTACCCTACGTGGCATTGAAGCCTTAAGAGCAGAATTGAAACATTTGAAGTCGGTTGCAAGGCCAGAAGTGGTGGCAGCGATTGCTGAAGCACGTGCGCATGGTGACTTGAAAGAAAATGCTGAATACCATGCTGCAAAAGAGCAGCAAAGCTTTATTGAAGGACGTGTCAATCAGTTAGAAGGGGTCCTGTCGACTGCGGAGGTGATTGATGTTGCTTCACTATCTCAAGATGGTCGGGTAGTTTTTGGCGTCACGGTGGAGTTATTGAACATCGACACAGACGAAACGGTACATTATCAACTCGTTGGTGATTATGAAGCAGATATTAAGTTAAATCGGGTATCGATTAGTTCACCGATTGCCCGTGCGTTGATAGGCAAAGAGATCGATGATATTGCGATTGTGAAGGCACCCAGCGGGGCGATTGAATATGAGATTGTGTCGATTCAATACGACGCATAGGCTGATAGCGTGACTGCAGGTCTTGTCGGCGAGCGTTTATTATTAACCTTATGGGTTGGTAGTCTATGGGCGATCGGCTATATTGCCGTTCCTCTGGCGTTTGTCCATTTTGATGATAGCGCTGTTGCGGGCGTGTTTGCTGGACGCCTTTTTACCCTTGTTGATTATGTGGGGTTGGCTTGTGGCAGCGTATTGTTGCTTCGTTATGCTTTATTGGGCCAACATGTCATCGCGTTATGGCGTTTTTGGGTGACATTGTCGATGTTGCTTTTAGTTGCTTTCTTACATTTTTATTTGCAAGCTGAGATGGCAGAGATTAAGCAGCTTGATTGGCGTGACGATGCTATCTTATCTGCTCAATTCGATTTCTTCCACCGTTTTAGTACTGGTATTTATATGGTAATCAGTGTGTTAGGTTTAGCATTGGTCGCAACACAAACTATGCTTACTGAGAATGGCTAATGGCAAAAAGTAAGTCGAGTAACGATTGGTTACGCGAGCATTTTGATGATCATTATGTTAAAAAAGCGCAGAAGGCGGGTTATCGTTCTCGTGCAACGTTTAAACTAGAAGAAATTGATAAAAAAGATAAGCTCATACGCCCAGGGATGGCCGTCGTTGATCTAGGTTCAGCACCGGGTGGCTGGTCTGATTATACCTTGCGGAAATTAGGGGATAAGGGGACGGTTGTTGCATTGGATATATTACCGATGACGCCTTTATCAGGTGTGCATTTTATTCAGGGCGACTTTCGAGAAGATGCAGCACTAGATGAACTTAATTCAATTTTAAATAGTCAATCAATAGACCTTGTATTATCAGATATGGCCCCCAATATTACTGGTGTAGATTCAATAGATCAGCCAAGTAGTATGTATTTAGTGGAACTTGCTTTGCATTTTGCGATAGAAAATTTAAGCAAACAAGGTGTTTTTCTGGTAAAAGTATTCCAAGGTGAAGGGTTTGATGCCTATTTGAAAGCAATGCGTGACAGCTTTCAAAAAGTGGTAACGAGAAAACCTGATGCATCACGTGCGAGAAGCCGTGAAGTTTATTTATTAGGGCGTGGTTTAAAGTGAAAAGTTTGAAAAGATTTTAAAGAAGGAAATGCTCGTGAAAGATTTTAGTTGTACATGATAAAATATTTGTATAACTTTGTCTGATGGTGCTATGCTGAAACCTGGCTAAGCAAGTTGATAAAGAATTGTGGTCTGTTTGCCGAGTAAAAGATTTTTCATTACATTGATGAGTTAATTAAGGGCCGAAGCGGTCTAAAAAGAACAATAGAGATTTAGTGAGTTAAAATTCTCTAAATATAGAGTTATAAAGGGGTAAGCAACGTTGAATGATATTATGAAGAACATCGCTTTGTGGGTAGTTATCGCAGTGATTTTGATGTCGGTGTTCAATAATCTTGGGCCGAGACAAGTCAAAGCTGATGATATGGACTATTCGACATTCATTGCCAGCATCAAAAGCGGTGCTGTTTCCTCTGTCGATATTCAAGATAGAACGATTACAGGCACGTTGACGGATAACACTAAATTCACGACTTATAGCCCGAGTTATGACCCTGGCTTAATGGGCGACTTGTTGAATAATGGGGTGGCGGTCCAAGCTAAACCAGCTGAAGAAAGCAGTTTGTTGATGCAGATCTTTATTTCTTGGTTCCCAATGTTATTGTTAATTGTGGTCTGGATCGTTTTCATGCGCCAGATGCAAGGTGGTGGTGGTGGTGGTGGTAAAAACCCGATGTCATTCGGTAAGAGTAAAGCCAAAATGTTGAATGAAGATCAAGTTAAAGTGACCTTCAAAGATGTGGCTGGTGTTGAAGAAGCCAAAGAAGAAGTCGCTGAGTTAGTTGAGTTTCTTCGTGAGCCAGCTAAATTTCAAAAGTTAGGCGGTAAGATGCCGCGCGGTATTTTGATGTGTGGTTCACCTGGTACAGGTAAAACACTATTGGCTAAAGCAATCGCTGGTGAAGCGAAAGTGCCATTCTTCACGATTTCTGGCTCAGACTTTGTTGAAATGTTTGTAGGTGTCGGTGCCTCACGTGTCCGTGATATGTTTGAGCAAGCTAAAAAGCATGCGCCTTGTATCATATTCATTGATGAAATCGATGCTGTTGGCCGTAGCCGTGGTACCGGCGTTGGTGGTGGTAATGATGAGCGTGAGCAAACATTAAACCAATTATTAGTCGAAATGGATGGTTTTGAAGGTAATGAAGGCATTATTGTCATTGCAGCGACTAATCGTCCTGATGTGTTAGATCCTGCGTTATTGCGTCCAGGTCGTTTTGACCGCCAAGTTATCGTGCCATTACCTGACATTCGTGGCCGCGAACAAATTTTGAATGTCCATTTAAGTAAAGTCCCTGCAGCGGAAGATGTTAAAGCGTCAATTATTGCCCGTGGCACACCTGGATTTTCTGGTGCCGATTTAGCCAACCTAGTTAATGAAGCTTCCTTGTTTGCTGCAAAATCGAGTCAACGCTTTGTGACTATGGAAGACATGGAAAAAGCAAAAGATAAAATTATGATGGGTGCAGAGCGTCGCTCTATGGTGATGACTGAAAAAGAAAAGAGAAATACCGCTTATCACGAAGCAGGACACGCTATTGTCGGTCGTCTAGTCCCAGTGCATGATCCCGTTTATAAGGTGACAATTATCCCACGTGGCCGCGCACTTGGTGTGACGATGTTCCTGCCAGAAGAAGATAAACATAGCCAAAGCCGCGAAGAGTTGGAAAGTCACTTGT
>Ga0233444_10004690_pt1 | contig 12979 bp, 14 predicted proteins | sample SI_124_October20_6_FD_182792 | JGI IMG/M metagenome (GOLD analysis project Ga0233444, IMG submission 182792) | Seawater microbial communities from Saanich Inlet, British Columbia, Canada - SI_124_October2016_10_MG | ecosystem: Environmental > Aquatic > Marine > Inlet | place: Canada: British...
CTAGTATTCAAGAAACAAAATTAGCACTAAAGAAAAAATCCAGTTAGAATAGGCCATAATTAATAATGGCAAAAAAAATAATAATTATTGGCTCTGGTTTTGGGGGATTAGCAGCAGCTTTAAGATTAAAAGCTAAAGGGTATAAAATTACATTAGTTGAAAAACACCCTGACCTTGGTGGTAGAGCTAGAGTATTTAAAAAAGGAGAATTTACTTACGATGGTGGTCCAACTGTAATTACTGCCCCGTACCTATTTGAAGAATTATTTTCTTTATTTAATAAAAAAATTTCTGAATATGTAGAAATTGTTCCCTTAGATTTGTGGTATCGTTTCGTATTTAATGATGGAGATACATTTGATTACAACGGAGATGACAAATCAATGGAAGAACAAGTTAAAAAATATAATCCCGATGATTATGATGGATATAAAAATTTAGTAAATTTTACTGAAAAAATTTTTGATAAAGGCTTTACTGATTTATCTGATAAGCCTTTTAATAATCTCATTTTTATGATGAAGCAAATTCCATCTTTATTAAGGCTAAAAAGTTACAAGTCAGTATACAGTTTAGTTTCGAATTATATATCGAACGAAAAATTGAGAAGAGTATTTAGCATGCATCCCCTTTTAGTAGGCGGGAATCCATTCAGTACTACATCAATATATACATTAATTTTATTTTTAGAAAAAAAATGGGGTATACACTATTCAATGGGAGGAACAGGAAGTGTTGTAAAAGCTTTAGAGAAACTGATGGTAGAAGAAAATATTAAAATTATTAAAAACGCTGAAGTTACAGAGATACTTACAGAAAATAAAAAGGTTAAAGGTGTTAAAATTAATAATTCAAAGATAATTAATAGCGATTACGTGATTTGTAATTCTGATCCACCTAATGTTTACAATAATCTTATAAAATCGAAGAGCGATTATGACTTTTTATTTAAACAAAAAATGAAAAGAATGGATTATTCAATGGGACTATTTGTTTATTATTTTGGTTCTAAAAAGAAATATAATAATGTTGCACATCATACAATATATTTTGGAGAATCTTACGAGAAACATTTAAATAAAATCTTTGAAAAAAAAATACTTTCTGATGACATAAGCTATTACTTACATAGACCATCCGCAACAGACTCAAATATGGCTCCAGAAGGAAACGATGCTTTTTATGTTTTAGTTCCGGTACCAAATAATTTATCTAAAATTAACTGGATCAAAGAGGGAGATAAATTCAAAAATTTAGTTTTAGATAAAATGGATAAAACAGTTTTACCTGGCATCAAAGAAAATGTAGTAAGTGATTTCTATTTAACACCTGATTACTTTGAAATTGATTTAGCAACTCGCAATGGCTCAGGATTTTCAATTCAGCCAAAATTTTCTCAGTCTGCTTATTTTAGATTTCATAATCAATCTGAAATTTATAAAAACTTGTATTTTGTGGGTGCCGGTACTCATCCCGGTGCTGGAATGCCTGGCGTTCTTTCATCGGCAAAAGTTTTAGATAAATTGTTTTAATGAAAAGTAATTTATTAAAGAAACATGCTAAATCCTTTTACTGGGCAAGTTTTTTTTTGTCGAGTAATACTTTTGAAAAATGTTCATCATTATATAATTTCTGTAGAACTCTAGATGATATAGTTGATGATAATAACAATCTGGATATTAAGAAAGAAATTTTTCTAAAATTTAAAAATGATTTTGAGAACAAAAATCTTAATAATCAAATTATAAAAGATATGTGGTTAATTATTGATGGAGAAAATATTTCTAAACAAGTAATAAAAGATTTATTTGATGGAGTTGAAACAGATTTAGTAGAAAAAGTGGCAATTAATTCAAAAAAAGATTTACTGGTTTATTCTTATAGAGTTGCTGGAACAGTCGGATTAATGATGTCTAAAATACTTAAAGTAAAAAATAAAGAAGCGCTAAAAGGTGCGATTGATCTTGGAATAGCAATGCAACTTACCAATATTGCTCGAGATGTTTGTGAAGATAAAGAGCGTAACAGACAGTATATAAGACACGACTTTTTGGCCATTCGAGAGATTATTAATGAGTCTCAAATATTCTATAAAAAATCTTTTAATTCCATTAGCAATATACCTTTAAGATCAAGATTTGCAGTTATAGTTGCTAGACGAGTTTACAGAAAAATAGGCGATTACATTCTTAAACAAAAAAATATAAATAATTACAATAAAGCTGGTAAAATCTATGTTCCGCTGTTTGAAAAAATAATTCAGACCTTTTTATCTATCATTGACTTTGTTAAATTATTATTCATAAAAAATTTAAATTACGATAATCAAGTAAATCATAATATTTTAGAACAAGAGATTAATTTAAATGAAAGAATTTGATTATATCATTATTGGTGGTGGATGTGCAGGTTTATCTTTAGCCTATGAGCTTGAAATCAATAATAAATTAAAAGAGAAAACATTAGCTATTATTGAAACTCGTCAAGAATACAAGAGAGATAAAACTTGGTCCTTCTGGAAAGTAACTGATCATAATTTTGAAGATTGTGTAATTAAAAGTTGGAATAGTTTTACAATTAACACTTTAGAGGGTTTTCATGAATTATCGAATAAATTTTTTCCATACCAAAGTATTAATAGTGAAAAGTTTTACAAAAAAATAAATTCAAGACTCCGTTTAAATCCTAATGTGAGTTTGTTTAAAAACCTAAATGAGATTAATTCAAAAAACTCATTAATTTTCAATAGTGTTTTAGAGAGTAAACTAGATAAATCTAAGCTATGGCAACACTTTCAAGGAATTGAAATAGAAACTTCTAAAGATATTTTTGACGATGAAATTGTAAATTTAATGGACTTTAATTGTGATCAGAAAAATGATGTACATTTTTTTTATACCCTGCCCTTTAATAAAAATAGAGCTTTAATTGAAACTACGTGGTTATCAGACTTGGAAGATCAAAGTCTTATGAATTATGATTTTCAATTGAAAAATTATATCAAAAATAATTTAGGCATCAAAAATTATAAAATTAATTTTAAAGAAAAAGGAGCAATCCCATTATTCTATCCTTCATTTAATAATAATGATAAAAATATCAAAATTGGCTCTGCAGGTGGAATGACTAGATTGAGCACGGGATACACTTTTTTGAATATTCAAGAGCATAGTAAATATATCGTTAAGAATATTAATAGAATAGAAAAAATAAGAATGTTCCATTTAGGAAAGAAATATCAGTTTTTAGATAAAATTTTTCTGAGAGTTTTAAAAAATTATCCAGAGAAAATGCCAAAAATATTTTTTGAAATGTTCAAAGCATCATCAAATAGTGTAATTAAATTTTTATCAAATAAAAGTAACATCTTTGAAGATATTAATATTATAAGAAGAATGCCAAAATTAATTTTTATAAGAGCTTTAATTCGTTAATGGAAAAGATAAATTTTAGACACTCCTTAATATTCTTTAACTTATGTATTTTGATAAGCCCACTTTACTCTATGCTAAATTTTGAGCCAATAATACTTTGTTTAATCATAATATTAATTTTAGGAATTTCACATGGAGCTTTAGATAACATTAAGGGAAAAAAGCTTTTAAATTTATATGGCTATAAATCACCGTTTTCTTTTTATCTTTCTTATATTTTTATTTCTCTTTTTATAATTATTTTCTGGTTAGTGTTTCCTAATACTGTTTTATCATTATTTCTTATCGTTGCAGCATACCATTTTGGGAAAGAAGATACGGTATTCTCTTTTAAAAGAAAATTTTTAATAGCTGAATGTTTATATTTTTTAAAAGGATCAGCAGTAATATTTGCACCGTTATTGTTCCAAAAAGATAAAACTATCGAAATCTTTGAAATTTTAAACTTTAATGTTTTTGAATCCCAGGTGTTCACTGATCAATTCTTAATAACTTTTCTATGTTTAAGTTTATTATCATCTTTGATTATTTCAAATAAAAAAAATTTTAACTTAAAAGCGTTAATGATTATGGATTTTTTTTCATTGATAATATTAAATCTATTTTTGACTCCTATTCTGGCTTTCACCGTTTATTTTTGTTTTCTACATTCTATTAGACATTCGATCACATTAATTTTTGAACTCGATAAATCTTTTAAATTAGGACTAAGGAAATTTACTAGCAAAGCAATCCCACTAACTTTTGTAACAGGAGTAATATTTTTAATAGCAGTATATTTTCTAAATAACTTTTATAAGCTCGATGAAGCTATATATAAGGTGATATTTATTGGTTTGGCGTCTCTTACTTTTCCGCATATATTGCTCGAATACTTGTTAGAAAATAATGAAAAAAGAACTTAAAATTTATCTGGCTTCTCCTAGAGGATTTTGTGCTGGTGTTAAAAGAGCAATTGAAATTGTTGAAAAGGCAATAGATAAATATGGTGCTCCTGTTTATGTCAGGCATGAAATAGTTCACAACAAACAAGTTGTTGATGAACTAAGAGGAAAAGGTGCAATTTTCGTGGATGAGCTTTCTGATGTTAAAGACAGTAGCAGACCCGTGATTTTTTCTGCTCATGGAGTTCCTAAATCCGTTCCTAATGAAGCAAAGTTAAAAAATTTATCTTATGTGGATGCAACTTGTCCTTTAGTTTCAAAAGTTCATAGAGAATCTGAACAGTTGCATAAAAATGGTTATGAAATATTTTTAATTGGGCATAAAAATCATCCTGAAGTTATTGGTACTATGGGACAGCTACCTAAAGGATCAATTAAATTAATCGAAGCAAAAAGCGAAGTTGAAAAACTTCAAGCTGATAATTTTAAAAAACCTTTAGCTTACATAACTCAAACAACCCTTTCCATAGATGATACAGCAGAAATAATTAATGCTCTTAAAAATAAATTTCCTAAAATTAAAGGTCCAATAAAAGAAGATATTTGTTATGCTACAACCAATCGTCAATCTGCTGTAAAAGAAATAGCATCTAAGTGTGATTTGTTTTTTGTTGTCGGCAGTAGAAATTCATCAAATTCTGTTAGACTAGTAGAGGTGGCCAGAAAAGCTGGATGTAATAATTCACATTTGATGCATTCCGAAAAAGAGATACCTTTTAATGAAATTGAAAATTCAGATACTATCGGAATTTCATCTGGTGCATCGGCTCCAGAAAAATTAGTTCAAGCTCTGTTAAATAATTTAAAAAAAGATCGAAAAGTATCTATAGAAGAAATAGTAGTTGCAGAAGAGAAGGTTGTATTTAAATTACCAAAAGAACTAAACTAATGGCTGTTTATACAAAGTTAAATCAAAGTAAAATTGAACAAATATTATCTAATTATAATTTAGGTGAATTAGAGTCTTTCAAGGGAATTAGAGAAGGAATAGAAAATACAAATTATTTTTTATTGGTAAATAAAAAAAAGTTTATACTTACTATTTACGAAAAAAGAGTAAAGTCTGAAGATCTCCCTTTTTTTTCTAATTTGATGTCTTCTCTAAATAAATCAAATTTTAAATGTCCTGCTCCAGTTGCAAACAGTAATAACTCAACTATTACAAATTTTGATGGAAAAGAGTTAATGTTGGTCTCTTTTCTTGAAGGCAAAGCTAAACAAAACTTATCTCCTGATAATTGTAAGTCTATAGGAATTGAAACAGCTAAAATGCACGAATTATCAAAAAATTTAAAATTAAAAAGAAGAAATGATTTATCTGTCAATTCATGGAGGGGTTTATTCAATTCTGTAAAAGACCAATGTTCTAAATTGCATAAAGATCTTCCAAAATTAATAGGTGAGAACTTAAATAACGTAGAAAAAAATTGGCCTAAAGATTTACCAAAAGGTATAATTCATGCAGATTTATTTCATGACAATATCTTTTTTAACAAAGATAAATTTAGCGGGTTTATAGATTTTTATTTTTCATGTGAAGATTTTTTAGCTCTAGAAATAGCTATTTGTTTCAATGCGCTATGTTTTGATGGATTGAAAGAAAATTTAAGCTTTAATGTAACCAAAGCTAAAAACTTTATTGATGGATATTCTTCAATAAGAAAATTGTCTGATTTAGAAAAGCAGAATATTAAAGTTCTTTCTCAAGGAGCGGCTTTAAGATTTTTACTAACTCGAGTTTTTGATGCTCTAAATACTGTTGAGGGAGCAATTGTAAAAGTAAAAGATCCAATAGAATATTTGAAAAGGCTAGAATTTCACAATAATGCAAAAAACTATGAGGATTATTTTTTTTAATGAAGATCAAAATTTATACAGATGGGGCTTGTTCTGGAAATCCTGGAAAAGGAGGTTGGGCTGCAATCATATTAAATAGTGATTTAAATGAATCGAGTATCTCTGGAAGTGAGAGTAATACGACTAACAATAGAATGGAATTATTAGCGGCAATTATGGCATTAAAAAAAATAAAAAAGAAATCAGATATTACAATTTTTACCGATTCAAAATACGTGAAAGATGGAATTACTGATTGGATTAAAAAGTGGAAACTAAATAGTTGGAGAAGTTCAAATAAGAAACCAGTAAAAAATAAAGATCTTTGGATTAAATTGGATAATTCTTGTCTAAAACATAATGTTACGTGGAAGTGGGTTAAAGCACATTCAGGTAATAAATATAATAACCTTGCTGATGAGTTAGCAGTTTCAGAAACTAAATAGATTTTAAAAAATTCTCAGCAGCAGATAATTCACAGGTAGCTGTTTCTTTTTCTTCTTCTAATTTTTTAACTTCACCATCCTCCACAAGCATAGTGTATCTATTTGATCTAATTCCTAATCCTTTTTCAGATTTATCTACTTCTGCTCCAATAGCTTTTGTAAATTTAAAAAAGGGATCACCAGCCATGAAAATTTTACTTCCAGCATTTTGATTTTCTCCCCAGGCCTTCATTACATTAGGATCATTTACGGCAATACACACAATTTTTAAAATTCCCTTTTTAATGGCTAAATCATAGTTTTTTATATACCCAGGAAGATGGAGAGCCGAGCAAGTTTTCGTAAAAGCTCCAGGCATACCTAAAATAATAGTCTTGCCTTTACAAAGTTCTAAAATATCAGTTTTTTTTACATCATTATTTTGATCAAGATAAAATAATTCTGAACTTGGTAGTTTATCACCTATACTTATTTTCATCATATTTTCTGTAATATATAATCTTTTATTTTTGAAATATCATTATTAATTATTTCAAAATTTTCTTTCTTTTTGTTAATTTCGGTTAGTTTTTGAGGAATTGAAACTTTAGAATTAACATCAACTTTTTTAATTTCTGGTTCAACAGTTTCAATAAATTTGTAAGCATCAGCTGTGGCAAGAGCTACAACATCAGAACTATTTTCAAAAATTTCTTCTGATTCTTCTACATTTCCTAATAAGATTGGCGCTACTCCTGTTGCTGTGTGAGGATCAATTATATAATTATTTAGTTTATATACATGATTAATAATTTCCAAAGCAGAGTTATCATTAATTGATCTTCCTATAAAATCTTTTTTCAAAATTTGTAATTCTTCCTGATTTAATTTAAAATTACCATTAGAAGTCAATTTATTCATATATGTTGAAACCTTTTTATCATCGCCCTTTAAAAGATCAAAAAGTAAACGCTCAAAGTTACTAGCAACTTGTATATCCATGCTTGGAGTAATTGAGGATTTTGCTATTCTTGGTTTGTATTCTCCAGTTTCAATTACTCTGTTTAAAATATCGTTTTCATTCGTCGCGACAATTAACTTATTAATGTTTAATCCCATTTTTTTTGCAAGGTAGCCAGCATAAATATCTCCAAAATTTCCAGTAGGAACTGAAAAACTTATTTTTCTTTTAGGGTCAAATACTGTTGGTGTAGTTAATGTTCTTCCAAGTTTTAAAGCTGTATAAAAGTAATATACAATCTGACACATAATTCTAGCCCAGTTTATTGAATTAACCCCTGACATATTAATTTTTTTTCTAAATGCATTATCGTTAAACATCTTTTTTACAAGATTTTGACAATCATCAAATGATCCTTCGATTGCGATATTATAAATGTTATTGGAACCAATAGTTGTCATTATTTTTCTTTGGATTTTTGAAATTTTGTTATGCGGATGTAAGACGAATAAATTAATATTTTCTCTATCGTTTAAAGCTGATATTGCTGCAGAACCTGTATCTCCTGAAGTAGCTACAACAACATTTACTTTTTTTTTCTTAGCTACTCCAAGTTCATCATACATATTGCCTATAACCTGCATGGCGATATCTTTAAATGCTAGAGTTGGTCCGTGGTAAAGTTCTAAAATATAAATTGGCTTAATATTAGTCTGTATACGCTTTAGATTGACAATTTCTCTTGTGTCGAAACTTTTATAAGATTTTCTTATTAAATTATTTAATTTCTCTTTATCAATATCCTCAAAACAAAAATTATGAATAATTTCAGTGGCTAAATCAATATAAGATAACGACATTAATTGATTAAGTTCATCTGAGCTATAAATTTTTAATTTTTCAGGTAAAAATAATCCACCATCTGGAGCAAGACCTCTTAAGAAAATATCTTTAAAACTAAATTTTAAAGATTTATCCCTAGTGCTAAAATAATTCATTTTTTTCTTCTAAAATACAAATAATAAAAAATTATAGAAATTGATATTGCATACCATGTTATAGCATATTTGAGGTGATTGTTTGGCACATCAATGCTGACTTTTTTAGGAATTGGTGACTTAACTTGTTTATCTTCCAAGAAAATTACAAACTCGTTGAATTGTTCTCCTGTAGCCTCTTTCAGATCTTCTAAATTTATTGAAAACCAAATATTATTTTTAATATCATTATCTGGTTTAAACATATTTGGTTTATATATTTCTCTCAAAAGACCAACAATATTTTGCTCAGTTACTGCATTGAGGTTTATTTTAGCGTTTCCTTTAAGTTCTTTATTTATCCATCCTCTATTGACTAGAACGTTCTCATTTTTGTTTGTTCTAAATGGAGTTACTACATCATATCCGGGTTTTCCTTTTTCATTCAAACTATAAAGGTAAATTTGTTTATCGAAATCAAAATTTCCTTTAGCGTTAATTCTTTGATAATTTTTTTTTATAGAACTTGAGTATTCTATTGGTTGAGAGTCTAGTCCAAAAGTTATTTCGCTAATTAATTCTAACTTCCATTGAAGCCTATAAAGTTGCCAAGTACCTAGTACACAAAATAATGTTATAAAGGAAATAACGAATAGTTGAAATAAGAATGCTTTTTTCAATTTGAGTTTAGCTTCCCCAAATATAGATTGCAGCAAAAAGGAATAGCCATACAACGTCTACAAAATGCCAGTACCATGCTGCTGCTTCAAATCCGAAATGGTGCTCTGAGTTTGAATGACCTCTCATGGATCTAAACAAACATACTGCTAAAAAAATAGTACCCACTATTACGTGGAAACCATGAAAACCAGTAGCCATGTAAAACGTTGCCCCATAAATATTGCCATCAATTGTAAATGATGCATGATGATATTCATAAGCTTGTAGACAAGAAAAAAAGAAACCTAAAAAGACAGTTAGTATCAAACCATTCACTAACCCTTTTCTATCATTTTCTAACATAGCGTGGTGTGCCCAGGTAACTGTTGTTCCTGATAATAATAAAACTAATGTATTAATTAATGGAATATCCCATGGGTCAAAGGTTGTTATATCTGGCGGAGGCCAGGTTCCGCCTACAGCTTCTGTAGGAAATAAGCTAGCGTTGAAATATGCCCAGAACCAAGCAACAAAAAACATAACCTCTGATGCAATAAAAAGTGTCATGCCATATCTATGACCAATTTGAACTACAGGTGTATGATGACCTTGGTGTTCTGCTTCTTCAATAACATCTCTCCACCACATGAAGGCTCCATATATCACTAATGCAAATCCAACCAGTAAAAGCCAAAGAGCTTTTGTGTGAAAATAATAAACAGCACCAAAGGCTAAGACTAAAGTTGCGAAAGATACATATATAGGCCACGGACTTGGGTCTACTAAATGAAAATCGTGTTTTTTGTTATCTGCAGACATATTTAAATTTTACCTTTTTCATAAAACTCTGATGCAAAAAAAGTAAAAGAAAGAGTTACATCAGAAATGTTTTTAGTTTTATTATCATCAACTACTTTTGGATCCAAGAAAAATGTTAAAACAAACTCTTGCTTTTCGTTAGGTTTAAGCGTTTGTTTCTCAAAACAAAAGCAACCAATCTTGTTGAGATATATTCCAAATGGTGATGGTGAAACATTGAAAGAAGCTGAGCCCGATGAAATTTCATTACTTGGGTTTTCCACATTAAATTTAACGGTATGAACTTCGCCTGGTTTGAGATCTATGGTATTTTTTTCTGGATAAAATTTCCAATCAGAGGTGCTGTGGACATTTGTATCAAATCTCATCTTATAATTATGATCTATTACAATGCTAGGTATCTCTTTATTTGATGCATTTTGAGTTGTACCACCAAATCCGGTAACTCTACAGAATAAATCGTAAAGGGGTACAGCTGCAAAAGAAAGAGCTAACATAAGAAAAAATATTGATACTAAAACTATTGGGGTTAAGTTTTTTTTATTTACGTTCATCAAATTAATCTATTATAAATACCAATGTTGTAAAAAGTTAATGCAAATAAAAAAATCATAAACAATACTAAAGCTATTGCTGTAATTATATTTTTTTTCTTTTTATTCATTAGAAAAGTTTAACAATTTTATCAATTAATAGAATTAAAAAAATAAAAAATAAATAGAAAATCGAGTATACAAATATCTTTCTAGCAATTTTATTAGATACTTTTGTTATATTTGACTTAAAAAGCTCATAACATAAGTAGTTATAATAAAGTGTCATTAAAATTGCACTAGATAAATAAAACATTCCTGCAAAATTAAAAAAATATGGAGCAATAGTTATTGGTAACATAGCAAATGAATATACTAGTATATTTATCTTAGTTGTTTTTACTCCCGCAATAACTGGTAGCATTGGAATCTTTGCCTTTTTATAATCTCCTGACTTATACAAACTTAATGCCCAAAAATGAGAAGGCGTCCAAAGGAAAATAATCAAGAATAAAATTATTGGTTCAATAGAAATACTTCCAGTTGATATAGTCCAACCTATAACTGGTGGCAACGCTCCAGCTGCACCCCCTATAACAATATTTTGTGGTGTTTTTCTTTTTAGCCAAATTGTATAAATGAAAAAATAAAAACAAATAGTAGATGTAAGTAAAATTGCTGAAATTAAATTTGCAGCATAGTAAAGCAAAGAAATAGATAAAGCTGATAAAATTATACCAAAGTATAGCGCTTGATTTTTTTTTACTTTACCTGCTGGTATGGGTCTAAGACATGTTCTGCTCATTAAAGCATCTAGGTCTGACTCGTACCACATATTTAAAGCCCCTGCTGCTCCAGAACCGATAGCAACAGCCAATAAAGATATAATAGAAGTTGTTAAATTCACGCTATTAGGCGCTATTAACAATCCAACCATACAAGTAAATAAAACAAGAGACATTACTCTTGGTTTCATTAGATTAAAAAATGAATTTAAATCAAAAATTAAACTGAGTTTAGAGTTTCTATTTTTTAAAAGTGTCTGGCTCAATTTATTTTACTTTGGGCAACTCTTCAAAAGTATGGAACGGTGGCGGTGAAGACACAGTCCATTCTAAAGTAGTCGCTCCTTCTCCCCAAGGGTTTTGTTGAGCTTTTCTTTTTTTAGCAAAAGCGTAAAGAAGGTTTATTAAAAATACAGCTAATCCAACTACAGATATATAAGAACCAATTGAAGAAATATAATTCCATCCTGCAAACGCATCTGGATAGTCGGCATACCTTCTTGGCATTCCAGCTAATCCTAAAAAGTGTTGAGGGAAGAAAATCAAATTTACACCAATAAAAGTTAACCAGAAATGAAGTTTTCCTAAAAACTCTGAATACTCATAACCACTCATTTTACTAAACCAATAGTAAAACCCTGCGAAAATAGCGAAGACAGCACCTAAAGATAATACATAATGAAAGTGAGCTACTACATAATAAGTATCATGAAGTGCGGTATCTACACCTGCGTTAGCTAACACAACTCCTGTCACTCCACCTAATGTGAATAAGAAAATAAAGCCAATAGCCCATAACATTGGTGTTTTAAAACTTATAGATCCACCCCACATAGTGGCTATCCAAGAAAAAACTTTAATTCCCGTTGGTACAGCAATAATCATAGTTGCAGCTAAGAAATAAGCTTTAGTATCAGTGTCTAATCCTACAGTATACATATGGTGAGCCCAAACTACAAAACCAACAACGCCAATAGAAACCATTGCATATGCCATTCCTAAATAACCAAAAACTGGTTTTTTTGAAAATGTAGAAACGATATGACTTATCATTCCAAAACCTGGGAGAATTAAAATATAAACTTCTGGATGACCAAAGAACCAAAATAAATGTTGAAATAGAACTGGATCTCCTCCTGTTTGGGCTTCAAAAAATGAAGTTCCAAAATTTCTATCAGTCAAAAGCATGGTAATAGCGCCAGCCAAAACTGGGAGGGATAATAAAAGTAAAAAAGCTGTAACTAATATCGACCAGGAAAATAATGGCATTTTATGCAAAGTCATACCAGGGGTTCTCATATTTAAAATCGTAGTGATAAAATTTATTGCTCCTAAAATTGATGAGGCTCCTGCTACGTGCAAACTCAATATTGCTAAGTCCATTGCTGGTCCAGGCTGACCAGTTTTAGAGGACAATGGCGGATAGATGGTCCAACCACCTCCAACACCTTGTGCTCCTGGAGGTCCGTCCACAAAAATTGATGCAATTAATAAAATTAAAGCTACAGGAAGTAACCAAAAAGAAATATTATTCATTCGAGGAAATGCCATGTCTGGTGCGCCAATCATAATAGGTACAAACCAATTACCAAATCCACCAATCAT